>MPLY02047079.1_pt1 | contig 40678 bp, 36 predicted proteins | sample 1617301 | NCBI WGS metagenome assembly MPLY02 (sample SAMN05944805, study PRJNA350692) | marine metagenome | biome: marine; feature: ODZ; material: water; isolation source: 140 m water sample filtered on 0.2 um supor filter | place: Pacific Ocean | collected 2012-04-08 | depth 140m m
AGTCCTGATTGACAGTCTTCCAAATATTGGAGGTCAGTGTGCAGAACTCTATCCAGATAAACCACTCTATGACATGCCTGGAATTCTTGAGTGTACTGGACAAGAACTAGTTGACCAACTCTATCTTCAAATAAAACCGTTCAATCCCACTGTAGAGTTAGGTGAGGAAGTAACCATGGTTGAGAAAAATGAAGAAGGTTACAAAATCACGACCAGCGGAGATAGCTGTTTTGTAACCAAGACTATTTTCATCGCTGGTGGGGTAGGTTCCTTCCAACCTAAAAAAATGGCGTTGGAGAACATTGAGCAATTTGAAGACAAATGGCTCCACTATAAAATTCGGGAAAAAGACAATTTTTTAGGACAAAAACTTGTAATATTTGGAGGAGGGGATACAGCGCTTGATTGGGCTATAGATTTTGTATCCTCAAAAGATTTTCAGAACTCTGGTGGAACAGTGACCTTGGTTCATCGTTCTGCAACTTTCAGGGGTGCTCAACATTCAATTGATAAGATGAAAAAATTGGAAGCATCGAATCAACTCAATCTTATAGAATTTGGGACATTGAAAAGTTTTGATTCTAATCAAGATTCATTAAATTCGATTGTCATATCTACACCAGACAAAGAAATCAATATAGATGCAGATCAACTGCTAGTGTTCTTTGGTCTTTCTGCAAAATTGGGCCCAATAGCAAATTGGGGACTGGAGATAACAAAAAAATCTATTAATGTTAATCCAGAAAACTGTCAGACAAATCAGGATGGTATTTTTGCAATTGGCGACATAGCTAAATATCCAGGCAAAAAGAAATTGATACTAAGTGGCTGCCATGAAGCTGCCATGGCTGCATTTGCTGCTAAAGCCATCATTGAGCCAGGAAAGAAGGTTCATGTTCAATATTCTACTACCAGTACGAAGTTGCAAGAACGTTTGGGAGTATTAAAAGAATCAGTGTAGTATAAGTAACTTCTTTAGAGGAAAAATACATGGGGATAGAAGTTACAGGTTGGGGTAAGTGCGTCCCGCCTTCAATATTAACAAACGATGATTTGTCAACTATTCTCGATACCAATGATGAATGGATTACCTCTCGAACTGGTGTCAGAGAAAGAAGAATTGCTCATGTAAGTATAAGTGATATGGGCACTGTCGCTGCTCAGCATGCCCTCGCAAGTGCTGACAAAGATCCTCAAGACATCGAAGCGGTGATGATGGCCACTTGCACACCAGAGTATATCGTTCCAAGCACAGCCTCAAGAATTCAGAAAAATATTGGAAATAAAACTGCAGCTGCTTTCGATTTTAATTCAGCCTGTTCGGGTTTTGTTTATGGTCTAACAACAGCTTATTCATTAATTAACTCAGGAGTAATGAAAAATATACTGCTTGTTGGTGGAGAAAAAGTCAGCTTCTTTCTGGACTGGACGGAAAGAGACTCTGCTGTGTTGTTTGGTGATGGAGCAGGTGCTGTACTGATTGAATCAGTAGAGACTGATTCAAAGCTTCATTCATCAAAATTAACCTGTAATCCATTTCTTGGTGAAGCATTGATGGTCACCAACTTTGGTTCTAGTATGGAACTAAAAGATCCTAAAGAGGGTTATTTTTTTGGCATCAGTTTTGCTGGCCAAGAAGTTTTCAAAAATGCTGTCAAAACCATGGCTAGACTTGCAGAAGAAGCGTTGACAGAGGCAAATCTTACAATTGAAGATATTGACCTTTGCATCCCACATCAAGCTAATTTGAGGATTCTAGAAGCTACAGCTAAAAAGTGTAATTTTCCAATGGAAAAAATGATTATAAATCTTCAGAAATATGGCAATACATCAGCTGGCTCAATACCGATTGCTTTAACAGAAGCGATTGAAAAAGGTCAAGTTAAGCCTAATTCAAAAATACTTCTATTGGCATTCGGAGGAGGTCTTACTGGAGCTGCAGCAGTTATCGACTGGGGTTCTAAAGTAACATCAATTAAAACATCAGATGCAGCCTTACCTGATTGTGATAAAACAGCCTTAGAATTAATCAAAGAAATCTCAGGCTAGGAATTTTATCTGTTCTAATAAATCAAAACCAGTGACCATATAATTAGCCAGAGAATTAAGGAAAATAAAACTGCCCCTGATGCTGCATCCTTAGCATACTTTGTCAGATCATTCTCTTCTACACTAATTCTATTCAGAATCGTCTCAATGGCAGTATTGAGTAATTCAACAATTAAAATCAAAAGTGTACTTCCTATTAAAAGAACAATTTCCAAAATATCTTTGCCAATAAAAAAAGACGCTGGGATTAAGAAAAGAGAAAGAATGAACTCCACTTGGAAAGCGTATTCCTCCTTGAGTGCCCTAAATATTCCTCTTAAGGAATTTAGAAAGGCATCATATGTCTTTACAAAGAAATAAATGACTCCATTGTTTTTCCAATCTGTCACGGTTTATTTTTTTGCAAAACATTGTTAACAAAGTTTTGCACTAGATAATTTGATTCAGGAGTTTCTACAGCTGAATCTAGAACTTTTTTTAAATGAGCTTTGTTCTCAGTGTATTTGTTACTGAAAATGGTTAATCGTTTTACCAGAGTTTCTCTGTCTACCTCAGGATGAAATTGAAAGGCCCACAAAGGAGCCTCTTTATGTTTAAAACTATGTATGCACTGATCCGTATAAGCAAGAACCTCCAGGCAACCCGGAACATTTCTGGAATATTGCCGGTGTACCGATACTGCAAAAAATTCATTATCAATCCCTTCAAACACAGGATCAGAACCAGCGCTGCTGGTCAGAGTAATATTTACCGTACCAAGCTCATAATCCCTGTCCTTATCCAGAACTGTTCCACCGAAAGCCAGAACTGCCAGCTGAAAACCAAAACAAGATGCAAAAGTAGGGATTTTCTGTTGTGCACAATATTCAATCAAATTAATAGAGTCTTGGATAAATGGGTATATTTCTGGTTGCAAAACATTTGCCTCACTGGCCCCACCGACAAATAGGGCATCATAATCTTTGACCACATCAACCTTGAATGCAGGTGTGTCAAAGACATTCAGAATGTCAATTTGGTTTATATCCAGATTGCTATAGTTAGCAAAACTTTCATGCTCCTCAAAACGAACTTCCTGATCATCTCTGATCTGGAGTAGCAAGATATTTAATTTTTGTTTTGAATCCACCACTAAAAAGATACTTCACATGAGTATAATTGATCAATTAATAAAAATTGGATATTAATTTGGACAGTATCATAAAACCCAGCAATACCCGCTGGAAAATTCTTGCTGCAATTATTTTTTGTGGGTTTACAGCCTATGTCTTGAGGACAAATTTATCAGTTGTTGGTAATTTTATGATGCAAGATCTAGAAATAACCCAAATCCAAATGGGTTGGATGCTTTCAGCTTTTATTTGGGGTTATACGATATTCCAATTTCCAGGTGGAATCTTAGCTGAAATCATTGGACCGAAAAAAACCGTAACACTTTCAATGATCGGCAGCACACTCGCAACCATTCTAGCTGGTCTTTTGGTATTTAGTGACATCTCTATCATTTATTTAATTGGATTAATAATGATGAGTCGTTTCTTTATTGGGGTTTCTCAAGGACCATTAATGCCTGCCTTGGGGGGTGGCGTGGTCCGGAGATGGTTTCCGAAAGGATCGTGGGCTTTTCCTCTAGGTTTAACATCAACAGGCATAGCAATAGGGGCCTCGTTTACTCCGCTAATCATCACTTGGATCATATATTACACTGACTGGCAATCGTCATTTTTTCTAATTTCTATTCTAGGAATATTAACTGCCTGGTTTTGGCACAGGTATTCAACTGACTGGCCCAATGAGCACCCTAAGGTAAATCAAGAAGAATTAAATCATATTGGGAAACCGCCAAAGATTTCTCCAATGAAATGGCCACAGATTAAAAAAGTTGCTAAAGATAAGAATGTTCTACTTCTAGGGCTCAGTTATCTTTGTATGAATTATACTTTTTATATTTTCTTCTCTTGGATATATATCTACCTTGTTAATGAAAAAGGATTTTCACTTCTGGAAGGTGGTTTTTTTGCAAGTTTACCATTTCTTGCTGGTGCTCTGGGTGCAGGCTTGGGTGGGCTATTATGTGACCAGCTACAGAAAAAATATAGCACGAGCTTTAGCCATCGTGTGCCCATTATTTTGGGGCTTATTCCATCAGGAATCTTCTTAATTTTAGGTGCCCTAACTGAGGATCCTGTTGTTGCAGTGATCTACCTTTCTCTTTGCTTCGGATTCATTGAGATGACTGAAGGACCCTATTGGTCAAGTATAAACTTTGTCTCTAGAAAACGTGCCCAAGCAGCCGGCGGTATTTTGAATACAGGTGGTAACCTCGGGGGAGTAATTTCAACTCCACTGATACCAATTCTAGTTTCTAAATTTGGATGGATAATCGCATTATCTAGTGGAGCTGTTTTCGCATTAATTGGCATTATATTTTTTCTAATGATTGACTATAGTGAAGGAAGCGATGAATCCTAGATACAAAATTCTGTTTGAACCTGTAAAGATCGGACCAGTCACGACAAAAAATAGGTTTTATCAAGTGCCTCATGCAATGGGTGCAGGTAACGACATGCCCAACACTAGAGCCGCTCAAAGAGGGATCAAGGCAGAAGGAGGATGGGGAGTTATTAATACCGGGTATTGTTCCATACATCCAAGCTCCGATGATAGACCGCTACCATTTGCAAGGCTGTGGTCCGATCAAGATATAGACTCACATGTCCCTATGGTCAAGGCAGTACATGAGCACGGATCCTTAGCTGGCATAGAATTTTTCCACGGGGGAGCATATGCGCCTAATCGTCATAGCAGATTAACAGCTATCTCTCCTTCAGGGATTCAACAAAGGGCGAGTGAAATTGAAACCATGTCCCTACAAGCCCCCAGAGAAATGTCTAAAGATGATATTCTAGAATTGAGGCAATGGCACATTGATGCGACAAAAAGAGCACTAAAAGCTGGTTTCGATATTATTTATTGTTATGCCGGTATGGGGTTTTTGCCGTATCACTTTCTTCATCCACAATTTAATAAAAGAAATGATGAATATGGCGGTAGTTTGGAAAATAGATCAAGACTATTAAAAGAAATCATCACTGATATGAAAGAACTAGTTGAGGATCGGGCAGCGATAGCTGTGAGAATTTCAACGGATGAACTCCTCAGCTTTAAAAGTGATAATCATGAGTCTGAAGCTCACGAATTATTTGACCTAATAGGTGAAGTTCCTGATCTTTGGGATATAAAACTCTCTGAATGGACAAAAGAATGTCCAAGTTCAAGATTTGCTGAATCAGGCTTTATGGAACCTTATAATGGCTTTGTAAAACAATTAACCTCAAAACCAGTCGTTGGTGTAGGTTGGTTCACATCACCGGATAACATGGTTAGTCAAATCAACAGAGGAATTCTTGATTTTGTAGGTTCTGCAAGAGCCTCCATAGCTGATCCATTTCTTCCTAATAAAATCTTTGAAGGCAATGAAGATGATATACGAGAATGTATAGGCTGTAATATTTGTGCCTCCTGTTACAACCAAGGGATCCCTGTCAGATGTACCCAGAATCCTACCATGGGGGAAGAATGGAGGAGGGGCTGGCACCCTGAAAAAATAAAGAATAAAACCTCAGATGAGAACATTCTTATTATTGGTGGCGGACCTGCAGGACTGGAAGCAGCTATGAGTCTTGGTAAACGAGGTTATGAAGTCACTCTTGCAGAGAAAGAGAAGGAGCTGGGTGGCAGAATCAATAAAGAAATACAACTTCCTGGTATGTCATCTTATTCAAGAGTAAAGGATTATCGAACTCATCAAATCGATCAGTTAGAAAGTGTGAATGTATTCCTCGATAATCAAATGAAAGTAGAAGATGTTATTGATATGGAATTTGATCATGTGGTTATTGCATCCGGCTCATCTTGGGAATTAACAACCATTGATGATAAAGCGATCCCTATTAACACTAATGAAAACAGCAATTGTTTAACCCCTGATGATATTTTAAATGGTGCTAAAGTGAACGGTCCTGTGGTCATATATGATTTTGACTATTACTACATGGGAGGTTTAATTGCTGAGTTCCTTTCAGGACAAGGTCATACAGTAAATATGGTCACGCCATTTGAAAACATTTCCCCATGGAGTTTTATGAGTAATGAATTAAATGAAATTAAACTCAGGTTAAATGAGAAGAATGTAACTATTCATACTGATAGTCGGATGTTATCCAGTAACAATAGTTCTATTGAAATTATTAATCGTTTTAACAAAGATCAATCATCTCTGGAGGCATCAACAGTAGTCATTGTTGGCACACGTAAACCCAGAGATAAAATTTATCATGAATTAATAAAAGCAAAGAGTTCTAAAATCAAATCTATTATTAAGATTGGTGATGCTGATGCACCGGGCGCCCTATACCATGCCGTTTATTCAGGTCATTTGTTTGCAGAATATTTTGGTGAAGAGCAACCAATAGACAATATGAAACATGAGTATCCCATGATACAACCCTTTTAATATAAACTTAGTTAGGTAAAACCATGAGCAAGAAAACCAAAGAAAGCCGAAGAGAATTTCTCAGTTATGGGGCATCCTTATTAGCCGGTTTCCCCATACTAGCAAATGCAGACCCATCAAAGACAATAAAGAAAGATATTCCAAAACTTGTCGGAAACTCAGGCACCTACGATACCGTTGCCCTAAAACAAGAAACAGTCAGCCTGTGTCTCGTGCAAAGTGAGGTAACCCCTGTGGATGGGAAAAATCCAAAACCTGGAATTAAATCAAACCTGGATCACATGTTATTTCTTATTGATGCTGCCCAAGGCTACGGCGGCCATAAAGATTACTTAGCCTTTCATGAATTTCCAATTACAGGTTGGGACCAATGGAGTAGGGAAGAGATACTGGGATTTGCTCTGAGGCTTCCTGGACCTGAGACTGAAGCCATTGGCAAAAAAGCCATAGAGCATAATTGCTATATTAGTTTCGGCACCTATGCACAATACAAAGACTGGCCACGTCATATCATGAGTGTATCTGTGATCATCAACCCTAAGGGTGAAATCATATCTGAACAATGGAAAGCTAGAAATATTCATGGGGTCTTTGTGGGATTCGAGCTGTTCACAACAACAGTGTATGACGTCCTAGATCGCTATGTTGAAATGTACGGCTGGGATGCAGTGTTGCCAGTTGCCAAAACTGATATTGGCAATATCACCATCACGCCCTGTGTCATGGAACCCGAAATCTTCAGAGGCATGGCCATGAAAGGAGCAGAACTTATCATTAAAACAGCGTCGGGTGGCTCCAATAGAATTGATGCTGCAGCAGTGGCCCAAGCAAACAAAGTCTACACAGGCCTAGTGAATAATTCCGTGTCTCCTAACAACAGAAGCTTCATAGAAGATGCAGGAGGAGGTGGAACCTCAATCTATGAGCCTTGGGGCAAATGTGTAGCTGAAGCAGAAACTCATCACGAAGAAATTGTAACTCATACAATACCAATGCAAAGCTTTAGAGATGGACACAAAACACCTGATATCCATTATGAGTTAATTACCCATTTAACAGATCAGTACGTTTCTAGATACGGACCTAATGGATTTTTGAAATATCTCCCTGAAGGACTCAAAGAAGCAGGCGAATACTTTTTAAAAAAATCGCGGTGGAAGTAAGAAAGATATTAAAAAATACTACCAGACGAATCAATAAGAAATATATATTCATCAAAATAAGATAAAACCTTTACAAACTGATAGCGATATGAATAATGACACTATGTTTAATTTAATTAGAGAAGAAGGTAACAGGAGACCGGCATTCTAGCTGGCGTCTGCTTTTTTCTAAAATAATTAATAGACCCAGCATAATAGCTGGGTTTTTTTTTATCTGAATGAAAATATGAAAAACTTTATTACAACTCAAGATTGGTCCAAGCAGGATCTTCAAGAAATTTTAGACTATGCAAAAAACTTAAAGGAAAATAAGTTTCAAGATCTATTAAAGAATAAATCTGTGGCCTTATTGTTCTTTAATCCCTCCATGAGAACTAAGGTTAGTTTTGAATTAGGTATTCAGGAGCTTGGGGGCTACGCAGTTGTTTTGCATCCAGGTAGTGATGCATGGCCCATAGAATTTGAGCCTGCAGTCATTATGAATGAAAACCCTGAAGAGCATATCAAAGAAGTCGCAAGAGTGTTATCCAACTATTGTGACCTTATAGCGGTAAGAGCCTTCCCGAAATTTATAAATCTAGAGGAGGATTTTGAAGACAGAGTGATCAATAGTTTTGCTCAGTATGCAACTGTTCCTATTGTTAATATGGAGACCATCACACACCCTTGTCAAGAATTGGCACATATACTCACTCTCCAAGAGAACTTGGGCAACTTAAGAGGTAAAAACTACCTCCTTACATGGACTTATCATCCAAAACCGCTTAATACCGCCGTTGCGAATTCAAGCATACTAATTGCGAGTAAGTTTGGAATGAATGTAAAACTTCTATGTCCATCGCCAAACTATAACTTGCATGAGAAATATCTTGAGCAAGCCAAAAAAAATTGTGAAGAAAATGAGACCAAGTTCTCTATCACTCATGATATTGATCAGGCCTATTCAGATTCAGACATAGTTTATGCAAAAAGTTGGGGATCCTTATTGCACTATGGTGACGTAGAGAAAGAATCGATACAAAGGCATAAAAATAAACATTTTATTGTTGACGAAGAAAAAATGGCAAAAACAAATAATGCGATTTTTAGCCACTGTTTGCCATTAAGAAGAAATGTTAAAGCTACTGATGGTGTGATGGATGCCGATTATTGTGTAGCAATTCAGGAAGCTAGCAATAGAAAACATGTACAAAAATCATTACTAACTAAATTACTTAAGGATAAATAAGATGAAAAAAATTGTTTTAGCATTTTCAGGTGGTCTAGATACTAGTTTCTGCATTCCTTTCCTAATCGAAAAAGGTTTTGAGGTTCATACTGTTTTTGTGAATACAGGCGGCACTTCTCCTAGAGAGGAAACCAAAATTACCCGCAGAGCAAATGAATTAGGGGCTACAAAGCACGTAAATGTGAATGTAGAGCAATCATTTTGGTCTCAAATAATTAAACCATTGATTTGGTCAGGTTCCTCTTATCAGAATAAGTATCCCGCCCTATGCTCAGATAGATATTTGATTGTCAAAGAAGCCGTAAAACTATGTAAGACTCTAAAAACAAAAAATATTGCACATGGATGTACTGGGATGGGAAATGATCAAGTCAGATTTGATTTATCAATTCAGGCGCTAGGCATATTTAACATCATTACACCCATCAGAGAAATCCAGAATACGGTCAATGATGTTAGGGGATATGAAAAGGAATATCTTGAAGACAGAGGTTTTAAAGTTTCTTCTCTTAATAATAAATACAGCATAAATGAAAATTTAATGGGAGTTACAGTTTCTGGATCTGAAATTGATACCTGGGATGCACCTTCCGATGAAAGCTATACTTTGTGTTCAAAACCAGAAAAATATCCTACAAAAAACAAAAAAATAAGAATTGGGTTCAGAAAAGGTGAGGCAGTTCTGCTAAATGGCAAAAAGGTCAAAGGACCAGAACTGATGCGATATCTGAATAAAACTGCAGGCAAGTATGGTGTTGGAAGAGAAATCACTGCAAATGATACGATTATTGGGATAAAGGGGAGACTATTATTTGAAGCCCCTGCTATAGAGGTACTATTTAGAGCTCATAGGGCATTGGAAGAAGCAATTTTTACGGATAAGCAAAATTTCTTTAAGCCTAAAGTTGGTCAACAATGGGTTGATTTAATTTATGGGGGATTCTATTTTGACCCTCTTGCTCGAAATTTGGAAAACTTCTTAAAGGATATTCAAACCAATGTGAATGGGGAGGTAACTATTTTATTATCTCCAGGAAATGCAGATGCTGTATCTGTTGATGCAGGAAAGATACTCATCAGTAAAGATGCAATCTATGCTCAATCCGCTTCATGGGGTATGAGAGAGTCGATAGGCTTTATTAAGCTCTTGGGTCAAAGTTCAGCTACATGGAAAGAGATCAATAACAAATAAATCCTTTGAATAAACACTCAGTGACTCTTTATGAAAAATAATTCTGTAAAAAATACTATCTTAACCCTTCTTAGCAGTATCAGTAGTGAGAAGGAAATTAGAAAATATATTGAAAAGTTTTCTAATGTTGATCATAGATTTGTAATTATAAAAGTTGGTGGAGCAATTATTCAAAATGATCTGGATAATCTTGTCTCATCTTTATCTTTTTTAAATCAAGTGGGCTTAAAACCTATTGTGATCCACGGAGCAGGGCCCAGGTTATCTAGCTCTTTAAAAAAGAAAGACATTAACTTTGATTTTTTAGATGGCCAGCGTGTTACTAGTTCAGAAGTGCTTCATGAAGCGTTAACTATCTTTAGAGAAGAAAATACTAAATTAGTTAAAGCACTTCAGGACTATGATGTAGCAGCTGTTTCTGTCACTAAAAATATTTTTGAATGCACAATTAAAAACCCTAAGTTGGGCTATGTCGGCGAGGTTCATTCAACCGATATTAAAACAATAGAAAACATTCTAGATAATCAATACATCCCAGTTATCGCTTCTGTAGGTCAGACGACTGATGGGCAGTTGTTAAATTTAAATGCTGATTCTGCAGCGATCTCCATTGCAAAAGAGATAGAGGCTTATAAGATTATTTTTCTAAGTGAAGTTGGAGGGATTTATGACCAACAAAATAATCTAATTTCTTCAATTGATCTAAAGGAGCAATTTGATGATTTAATGGGTCATAAATGGTTACATTCTGGAATGAAATTAAAGTTAGAGGAAATTAAGAGATTACTAGATTTTCTTCCATCATCAACATCTGTCTCCATAACCAAACCACTCCATCTACCCAGAGAACTATTCACAGATGCTGGCTCAGGAACATTAATTAAAAAGGGGCATTTGGTAAATCATTTTGAATCTATTGATAAAGTAAAAGAAAAAAATATTACCGTCATTATGGAAAGTGCCTTTAATGGAAAGCTAGACAAGACCTACTTTAATAATAATGCTCCAAGATCATTCTATATAAGTGATTGCAACAGAGCTACCATCATTGTTTCTCATGAAAATGAAATTCCATATATGGATAAATTTGCTGTAGTAGATTCCGCAAGGGGAGAAGGTCTTGGATCAGCAATATGGAACAAAATGAGACAAACTCATAATCAACTATTTTGGAGATCTAGATCCACTAATTCTATTAATGATTTTTATCTTTCTGTGTGTGATGGTTTTCAGAAATATGGTGGCTGGAATATTTATTGGATAGGCATTTCTGACCTTAAACAACTGACCCTGTGCATTGAGTCTGCTTACAATTATGAACAAACAATTAATTATGAATAAAACCATTAACATTGGACTCATAGGTGGAAGAGGGTATGTTGGTAAAGAGCTTGTAAAGCTTATAAATAAGCATCCAACTTTTAATCTAAAACAAGCATTCTCAAGATCTCAAGCAGGTTCATTGATCAGTGGATATCCTAAGAATCCAAATTTAAAGTACTTACCATTGGGTAAGAGTTCATTCGAATTAGATTCTTCTGTGCAAGCCCTTATCCTTGCATTGGGAAATGGAGATGCTAAAGATTATATGGAATTTATTTTAAAGCTTAATCAGGAAATTACTGTCATTGATATAAGCTCTGATAATAGATTTAACCCAGATTGGTTATATAGATTACCTGAAATATCAAAGGACTCAGGAAATTCAAAGTTTTTAAGTAACCCGGGTTGTTACGCTACTGCAATACAGTTATCCATTGAGCCAATTAAAGATTTATTAGTTGGAAAGACATCCTCTTTTGGCATCTCTGGATACAGTGGAGCAGGATCAAACCCAAATAATAAAAATGATAAAAATACACTTCGTGAGAATATTTTACCGTACTCACTGGCTAATCATCTCCATCAAGAAGAGGTTAGAGCCCATTGTTATAAAAAATCCTCATTTACACCTCATGTTGCAGATTTTTTTAGAGGCATCTCGATGACAACGCATATAAGACTTAAAGAGCCGAGTGATTCATCCGAAATTCTTAAACTATTCAAAGATTATTATCAAAATAAACCTCTCGTTAAAATAACCAAATCTATTCCTCTAGTTGCAGACAATGTTATGCAACATCATGCATCCATTGGAGGTTTTGATATTGATGACTCAGGGTTAAATTTAGTCATCTGCTGTACCCTAGACAATCTATTAAAGGGAGCAGCCACTCAATGCATTCAAAATCTAAATTATTCTTTTCAATTAAACGAAGAAGCTGGGATTAATTATGACTAAGAAACTATGGAAAACCAAAGAAGCTGAAACTTCAAACCAAATAGATAAATTCTTAATAGAAGAAGATATTGTACTGGACAAAGACTTGTTCATTTTTGATATAGAAGCAACTTCAGCCCATATTAAAGGCCTTGAGTCTATAGGAGTACTTAGTAGCAGTGAACTCAATAAGTTGCTTAAGTCTCTCAAATTACTTTCTAAAGATTTTGAGAATGGTTCATTTGAATTAACAGCTGAATTTGAGGATTGTCATTCTGCAATAGAATTCTATTTAATTGAGCAACTTGGTGATCTTGGGAAAAAAGTTCACACTGGAAGAAGTAGGAATGATCAAATTTTGGTAGCTATGAGGCTTTATACAAAATCTAATCTTCAAGAATTTAAGGACCTAAATATAGATATTGCTAGAGCTTTTCTAGATCAGGCAGAAAAAAATAAAGACATCCCCATGCCTGGATACACTCATCTTCAAAGAGCCATGCCCTCGAGCTGGGGGCTATGGTTTGCCTCATTTGCTGAGTCCTTTTTAGATAATATTGCTTTGATTGAATCCACTATGAATTGGATTGATGCAAATCCTCTAGGAAGTGCAGCTGGTTATGGAGTTAATTTACCTTTAAATCGATCTCTTTTAACTAAAATCCTTGGCTTTAAACGAAAACAAATAAATAGTCTCTATATTCAAAACAGTAGAGGCAAGTATGACCTTGAAGTCATCGGCACACTAAAACAGTCGCTTCTTGATATCAGAAGATTCTCCTGGGATATGAGTCTATTTCTAACTGAAGAATTTAATTTATTGTCTATTGATGATAGCTACACCACAGGTTCATCAATAATGCCGAATAAAAAGAATCCAGATGTTGTAGAAATATTAAGGGCAAAATATTCAATTATCGCTGGTCATTATTCTGAACTTGAGAACCTATTATCCCTTCCAAGCGGCTATCATAGAGATCTTCAATTGACGAAAAGAAGCTTAATTCACAGCTTTAATACTGCAATAAGAACTGTATCCATTCTTCCAGGGTTAATTAAATCGATAGACATCAATACGGTCAATTCTAAAAATGCCATAACGGATGAAATGAGGATGACTGATTATGCTTATAAGCTAGTTGAGCAGGGCATACCATTTAGAGAAGCATACCAACTAACAAAGTCTTCAAAAAAGAATAAGGATTTAACTATAAAAACTAATAACAGTAAAAGATCTCCAGGATCTCCAGGGAATCTTGAGCTTCAATTACTAAGAAAAAAACTGAACGCATATGAATAAAATAACCACTAAAAAAATACCCGTCAGTCAAATGCCAAATGGCGAAATTCTCTCCGTTAAAGTCATTGATGTTAAGGGTGATAATCAGGGCCCAAGCTGCTACATTCAAGCCAGTATGCATGGGGCAGAGCATCAAGGAAATGCTCTTATTTATCACCTCTTAGATTATACTGAAAGCCATGATATTCAGGGGTCTCTAAGGATAATACCTCAAGTAAACCCGCTCGCAATAAATACAAAAACAGGGAATTATACTCAAGGCAGATTTAACCCAAATACAGGGCATAATTGGAATAGATTGTATTCAAATTATACAGACAACAAATCTTCTGTTAAGCAATTTGCAAAAAATAATATCAACTCTAGTGACGATTTAATTAGAAATAATTATAAGAAGTTATTATTTAAGTTATTAAAGAAAGAACAAGTATCAACATCATCTTATGGTAAGAATCAAAATAAATATCACAATCTAATCCTTCAAGGTTTAGCTGCTAATTTTGACATTGTATTGGACCTTCATACAGCTGGAAAAGCAACACGATATCTCTATGCGCCAGAGTACCTTTCAAGTAGATGTGAATACCTAAATTTTGATCACAACATTATTATTAAAAATATTTTTAATGGATCAATGGATGAAGCAGCATTCATGCCTTGGGTAAATTTAAGAACAGAATTTAAGAAACTTGATAGGGATTATAAAATCCCCTTTGAATCTTATACATTAGAATTAGGTAGCGAAGAAATTATTTCACTGGAGGAGGGTAAAAAAGATTCTCATAAGGTACTAGAGTATCTTTATAAAAAAGGGATTATACGTGAGTCAGGCTTTCTAGAACCATTGAAAAAGCAATACAAGTGTCACACTGATGATTTCAGAAGCTACTATGCACCTAACGGAGGCCTCTATGAATATTATGCCAAACCTGGAGAATTAATAAAAAAGGGAGACATTCTAGCTATATCAATGCAGCTATCAAATTATGGTTCAAAAAAACAAGTAATTGAAGAAATAAGAGCTAAAAAAGATTGTATTATTATCAACCATTACACAAGTAGCTCAGTAATAGAAGGTTCTGAGATATATCAAGTTATGGAGAACTATTACACCTAGTAGTTCAATAAAAAGTCATTTACACTCATTTTTAGCTCAAAAGTGTACATATAGACACAAAACAAACCTCTTTGTGACAATCCTAAAGCTCACACTGTTGTTATAACCAGTAATAAAAGACTCCCTAAATACACTTAAAACCCTAATTAAACCCTTTATTTATAAGAATAGTGGGCTTCTATAAGCCTTATTTTATAGATATATATATGCGTATAATATATATTATGTAAAGTTATTAATATAGTTTGATGATACTATTTTTTATTGTTTTTCATATACTTATAGACATATCTTTATGTTTTTTATATTTTAAGTTAAAAAATAAGAATAAATTACAGTTAAATTGATATTGATCAATTTCAGATTTCAAGAATTATGCTAATCTCAGTAAATGTCTTAAAACTAACTTCTTTACATTTCTAAAAACGATGATGTCAAAAATACAAATAAAACCATACACCAATGCTCTTGGCGCAGAAATTCTTGGGGTAAATCTCACAGAAAAACTATCAAATACTCAAATTGCATCAATAAAAGATGCCCTAAATACCTATCACGTAGTATTTTTTAGAGATCAGAATATAAACTCAACTGAGTTCGTTAATTTTGGAAAAAACTTTGGAATATTAGAAACACACCCCTTAATACCTACTCTTAAAGGTTTTCCAGAAATTATACAACTAGAAAGTAATGATGATGGACCCCACCCTCACGCAGCTAAATCAAGAATTTGGCATGCAGATCAGTCGTATATGCCAATTCCTCCCATGGGAGCAATCTTAAAGGCCATAACCATACCTGAATCAGGTGGTAATACGATGTTTCTTAATGCAAACCTAGCTTATGAGCAGTTATCTAAGAAAATGAAAAATTTTTTGTCAAAGCTCACTGCTGTACATTCTGTTGTAATGATTAAAACAAGAGATGAAGTTCTGAGTGAAGACGGTCTTAGTAAATTTGCATCATTGACAAAAAAAGCTCCTCCAGTAGAACATCCTATAATTAAAACACAACCTCAAACTGGTAAAAAATATATTTATGTGAATGAAGCTTTTACATCACATATAACAGGATTAAATCCAAAAGAAAGTGACGCCATATTAGAATTTTTATTCAAGCATTTTCATAACCCTGATCTTCAGTGCAGATTTATTTGGAAGGAAAACTCTATTGCCTTCTGGGATAACGAAGTAACACAACATTTTGCTGTCGGAGACTATGACAGTAAACGCACAATGCACCGTCTCACAATCAGCGGTACTGCTCCCGAAAAAATACATTAGAACAAAACTCTAACTTAATAATCCACACAATAAGGGTTCTTTTTTGGATACTCTTAGAGTAACTTAGTTAGACTAATTTATTATTTTTCCAATTTTCCGACTCTCTGAATATTCTAAAGGAAAACTAGAAATCAAAATATTTGTGTAAATGACCAACAAAATAAGAATAAAACCTTACACAGGTGCCTTAGGTGCTGAAATACTTGGGATTGATCTCTCAAAAACATTATCAAAGAAACACTTTAACCTGATAAAAAATACTTTAAACGAATATCACGTTATATTTTTTCGTAAACAAGATATAAGTCCAGTTCAGCTAGTTACTTTTGGAAAAAACTTTGGGAAACTTGAAATACACCCTCTAATACCTACTCTTAAAGACTTTCCTGAAATTATTGAACTAAAAAGTGCTGATGATGGACCTGGTCCTTATTCTAGAAACTCAAGAATATGGCACTCTGATATGACTTATACAAAAATACCCCCCATGGGAGCAATTTTAAAGGCTATAACCATACCTGAATCAGGTGGTAATACGATGTTTCTAAATGCATGTCTTGCTTATGAGCAATTATCGAAGAAAATGAAGAATTTTTTATCAAAACTACAAGCTGTACATTCAATTGTCATGACAAACACAAAGGAAGAAATTCTTAGTGAACAAGGTCTTTCAAGGTTTGCTAAAATGCAAAAAGCCCTTCCTCCAGTAGAACATCCTGTAATAAAAATACATCCAGAAACTGGCAAAAAATGTATTTATGTAAATGAAGCATTTACATCACATATTACAGGATTAAACCATAACGAAAGTGATTCCTTATTGGATTTCTTATATAAGCACCTTCATAACCCAGATTTTCAATGTAGATTTATTTGGGAAAAGAACTCTATCGCTTTTTGGGATAATCAAGTAACACAGCATTTTGCTGTTGGAGATTATAATACTAAACGGATAATGCATCGGTTAACAATCGAAGGAACTAAGTCAAATTAATGGCAACAACCGAATCAATAAGGTCACTAAGAATATGGATATATGACCTATCCCCAGGCATTAGTTATAAAAATTTTTACACTTATCTTTATGCTTCTCTCATAAGCATAGCCCTGTTCTCAGCAATGGGATTCCTGCAACCTTATGTCCTCAATGCAAACCTTGGAATTCCACAAGTTCAACAAGGAGCTATATCCGGTAACCTAGGTGTTATAAGTGAAATTTTTACCCTATTTCTCATAAAACCATTTGGGTCTTTATCCGATAAAACTGGACGGGTTCCAGTACTCATCATAGGATTGCTTTTATTGGGCCTGGGTTATGCTTTTTATCCAACAGCAGATACACTCAGTGATCTTTATATCTCTAGATCAATTTGGGCTGTAGGAGCAGCTGCACTTGCAAGCACATTGCCAGCCATAACTACTGATATTCCACAAAATCACTGCAGAGGAAAACTAATTGGAGCCGGTAATGTTTTCAATAATATTGGTATCTTAATGGTAACTCTTGGGCTCTCTCAAGTACCTCTGTATCTTATGAATAATGGAACGGATGCTAGACTTGCAGGCCAAGTTGCTTACTGGGTATTAACTTCTCTTTGCTTGGTGTCTACTTATATATTCTATAAAGGCTTCGATGGTCCAGTGTTGTCAAAACCTTCAGCAGTCGAAAAAAATATAAAGTTCCTTGATTTGTTAACGAACGGTTTTTTAGAAGCTAAAAATCCAAGAATAATGCTTGCATACATAGTCTCTTTAACAGCGAGAGCAGACCTTACTCTGAAAGGCACATACATTGCATTATGGGCGGTACACTCAGGAATGATACAAGGATTTAGCCCGGCAAAAGCAATGTCACAGGCTGGTCTTGTTTTTGGCTTTATGATGGTGATCGGCATAATTACTCATTTTTCTTGGGGATTCTTTTTTGATCGAGTCAATAGAGTTACAGCGACCGCAGTCTCCATGTTCCTTGGAGCAGTCGGTTACATGTCAATGTATTTTGTGCCCTCCCCGCTTGATTATAATTATCTACCATTGTTTGCCCTACTCTCTATCGGTTCGGCAACTTCGATATCTGTGTCAATAGGATTAGCAGGTCAAGAAGCATCACCTCAAAACCGTGGATCAATCATGGGAATGATAGGATTATTTGGTGCTTTTGGTATCATGATTACCCAATTCATTGGTGGAAGATTGTTTGATTCCTGGGGTCCAAACTGGCCTTTTATTATTGTTGGTATCTTTCAAGCATTTATAATGATTATAGCCATTATTGTAAGAATTCTTGCACCTGGTGGTAGAGAGGAAAAACAAGAACTGGCAAAAAATATTTGAGGACTAAGTTATGGAATATAGAAATCTCGGTAATTCAGAATTAAACGTTTCTGTTTTCTCACTGGGCTGTTTGAACTTTGGCTTATTCTGTGATCAAGAAACAACAACTAAAATAATAAATACAGCGATTGATCTGGGAGTCAATTGTATTGATACAGCTGCACTCTATGGTGGACCCAAAGGTCATTGCGAAACAATAGTAGGAAAAGCAATTGAGGGACAAAGAGAAAAAGTAATTTTGGCAACAAAATTTGGTGCGGATCCAGCTACTAGAGGCTCCGGTATAAAAGACGGTGGAACAAGAGATTATATTGTTAAATCAGTGGAAGAAAGCTTAACTAGGTTAGACACTGACTATATTGATCTTTATCAAATGCATTTTCCTGATCATGAAACACCAATAGATGAAACTCTCAGAGCATTAGATGACCTAGTGTCTTCAGGTAAGGTTCGCTATATAGGTTCATCAAACTTTGCATCATGGCAAATATCTGAAGCTGCATGGACAGCGATAACTAATGAACTCAATCATTTTATTTCACTTCAGACTCGTTACAGTATTTTAAATAGAGATATGGAAAAAGAAATTGTTCCTGCCTGTGAGAAACACAATATTAGCATTCTCCCCTTCTTTCCACTGGAAAGTGGTTTGTTAACTGGAAAAGTGAAGCGCAACGAGGACCCTCCTCCAGGAACAAGGCTTGCTATTTGGAAGGGAGCTTTTCAATCAGACTCAAAATTTGATTTGATGGACAAATTGATAGAGTTTGGCAAGAGTATTAATCGCAATATCTTAGAACTTTCATTGTGCTGGGCTGCAAATCAAAACCAAATCGGCTCAGTATTAGTCGGAGTTACTAAACCAGAACAATTGATCCAAAATGTTGAGGCTATTTCATGGAAAATGACTCCGGAAGAAATGGAATCTATTAATAATATCCTCAAAGAAAATAAATAATAATGACCAATTACAGTGAGACAATTACCGGCACTGTTGTTTCTGCCCTTGCCAATAGTCATAAGGAAATAAACGAAGAACCTCAGTTTACAATTGTTGCCGAACTCGATGGGTTCGTCGGTGACAAGTATCGAAGTCATATGCGGGGTGCCTATGAAGGCGAATCATTACCAGTCGGAACAATAAGACGAAATGACCGTCAATGGTCAGCAGTTTCATTAGAGGAGCTGACTAAGATTCAGGAGAAGATGCAACTTAAAACACCTTTGGCAGCTGAGATACTTACTGCGAACCTTTGTTTGGAAGGAATTCCCAATTTTTCACAACTACCAAAAGGTACCCAGCTATGGTTTCCATCGGGTGCAGTGCTTGTTGTCGAGGATTATAATGCTCCATGCAGACATATGGCGGAGAAAGTGGCAAAGACATACACCACACTATCCGGTGAACCTCTAAGCAACCTTGCGTTCGCAAAGGCAGCAAAGAAATTAAGAGGCCTGGTAGGTGTTATTGATGTAGCCGGTGAAATCAACAAGGGTGATGAAGTCATTATCAAGATCTACAACCCAAAGCGATTGAGTAATTTTCTGAAAAAATAAAACAAGACAAGAGTAATAAAAAATGAACTTATTAATTAGCAGATTGTTTAATACGGCAGCTCTCATTCTACTGTTGGTATCTTCTAACGTACATGCACAGTGGTCAGACCCACCCTCAGACGAAATTGTGATTCGAGGTGGTTGGTTGTTTGATGGTATCAATAACACACGCAGGCAAAATAAAGGTATTGTGATCCGTGAGGGGAAAATCGTTGAAATTGATGCAAAATTAAAAGGAAAAGCTCTTAAGGCAACTAATGTAGTAGACCTGAGCGACTCAGAAACAATTTTACCCGGAATGATCGATCTTCACGCACACTACAATTTTGATCTCGTCGATGTAGGTCGCGTGGAAGAAGTTGTCAACAACGGCATTATATTTCTAGCAAATGGAGTGACATCAACCTGGTCGGCTGGTGAGTACTATCCTGAGCGAGTTCTTAGGCAGCGAGACCTGATAGATAGTGCTAAAGCAATCGGTCCAAGACTTTTCGCTTCGGGTCCTTATTTTGGTGGATTCAGATGCGAATACAGCGTTAAAACTGCCGCGGACAATTGCTCTGCCTGGCCGAATGACATCACAGAAGAGGAAATGCGTGCTGAAGTAGATAAATGGGCAGAACAGGGTGTCGTCAGCATCAAGATTAAACAGGCAACACCCGGTGAAACCAAAATTTTAATCGAGCAAGCACACAAACATGGTATGACAACAACAGGGCATCTAGCCAATTATGAATGGGAATATGATGTGCATCCCAGAGATGCGATCTTGATGGGGTTAGATCGTCTTGAGCATCAGATTACATTGGGTAGTGGTGGCCCAGAAAGCGCTGATATGGAGCAGATGATTGATCTGATTCTGCAATACCAGGTGTATTATGACGCTAACTTGCAGATGTACGGTGGAGTCAATCTACGAAAAGAGCTTGGTGCAGACATGATTTGGACCAATGAGGCAAAATACTTCACCCCCTACGCACAAACATTACTTGAGAAACGAGGTGACCCACCACCAGAATCAGACGTAGCTGAATATGCACAGCGAGTGCTTGAATTGAATAAACTGTATGAAGCTGGCGGTGAGAATCTTCTCATCGTAGGCACCGATGAGCCTGTCTATACAACGTTATTGCCAGGATTTGCATTTCATCGTGAACTCTTGGCGATGGTACACGCAGGTTTACCAAATATTACAGTACTGAAAGCAGCAACAATTAACGGTGCAAATGCGCTTGGTGTTGCAGACAAGCTTGGATCCATAGAACCAGGAAAACTGGCTGACCTCCTCGTCATCAAGGGTAATCCATTTGAAGATATTAAAGCTACACGGAATATCGAATTAGTAATTAAAGGCGGTGTAATCTATTACCCAGAGATACTGCTCAAGTCAGCTGAAGGTATGATCGGACCCCAAGGACCCGATGATCATGATGATTGGGAACTGCATATTGAACCTCTTAGACCAGCAAACTTACATCAGTAACTTTTAATTTACATCCCTAAAACAAATAGGCACTCTTAAAACTTAACTCTTAACTTTAAAGTAAATCTGTCTTCTTCAGGGTTGTCCCAAGTGCCTCTAATTATTTTACTCACACTTACATCATCATCTTCGTAATGCCTGCCTCCTCGGGTATAAACTGCATAGAAATGAGACAGTGGGCTGATTTCATATTTGTACCTAATCTGGAAGGCCAACTGTCCAAGATCAAATCCAGTAGCTGATGTATTGGTAGGATTCAAGTGACCTACACTGTCAGCTAACCATTCGACTCCAGTCTCGGCTTCCATAACAGTAGTTTGAAATTTAATTCGCAGTTCGTGTTTTTCTTTTGGAAACCAAGTAGCATTGGCCCTTATAGAAAAATAATCAAGAGGATAGACCCCAATCCTGTTGTCTCCCAACCAATTGAGCCAATTTTTAGAATTAGCCTTCGCTATCTGTATGCCAAATTTAAGATCATCTGAAGGGTAATAATTTCCACCCAGCGCTATGGCATTTTCACTTATAGTAAATGATTGGTATGAATCCCTTTCTCTTTCAAGATGCATCCAATAACTCCAACGCTCATTTTGTCTTCCATAGTAAGTAAATTCGAACCCCCTACCCTGACCGAATTTAACGAAGGGTGCCAATGTACTGCCTCGGGTCAATAGGTCATCGTTTCCAGAAGAACTCTGTCCAAATTCAATCTCAAAGCCAGATGTATCCTTAAACGTCTGTTTAAATTCGAGTTCGGCTCTTTGTGATAATTGAAGCCCATGAGTATCGGCTCTTTTTGAAAAAGCAAGTCTATACTCACGTGCTATAATTTTTGAAGTCTGTGAAAAATCCGTTTGTGTATACTTTGTAAAAGTTCTCAACTTACTCAAATTATTCCGGGTCTGATAACCCATATCATTGACGTTTAGGTCATCATCAGAACGGTAATAAGAAATACCCGTATTCCAGTACTTATCGGGTTCGTAGCTCATACCAAAACGCATCCCAAAACCACTTTCATCAGTAGTATCTGAGTACATCAATAAACTATTTAATGTCAGAGCTTCCGTTGCTTGATTTTCATAATCAAAAGCATGGACGGTAGCACTTCTATCCAAGGCATCTCGTTCAACGTGCGTTGCAAGATACCCCAACTTATGCTGATTTAATCGCCTCAAGGCTCTGAGAGCATAAAATTCACGTCCTTTACTAAATGTTTCATCATCCTCAAAAGCAGCAAAAAAACCAACATCAGTATTTTCTCCCAGTTGGGTAATCTTTAAAGCTGTGTCAATGTCATTGTTTGCCTTTTGTTCATTCTCACAGGAATCTTGTAATACATCAGAACCACCATTTGCAACTGAGTATTCATCGCAATTATAGTCAGGAGAACTGCCAATTCTGCGGGTATTGATAAGACCATAGTCATGACTATTAATAGTAAACAATCCTTGGTTTTCAGCGAAAAATGGCCTTCTATCTGAAAGCCTTGTTTCAACTGGGGAAAAATTTATTACCACTTCATCACTTTCAACCTGACCAAAGTCAGGGTTTACAGTCATGTTCAACTCCCGACCATTGCCCAGAGCCCAAAACAGATCCAATCCTGCCTGGTGATCAGCAGAATCTTGTAAATTATCATACGAACTTACTGCATAAGGAAAAATAACGAATTTAGTCGACTCATATTGATTGATGGTAACCGGATGTAGACGAGAGAGAAATTTTTTTCTCTCGTAATTAATGCCAGGAAACCCTACCACTTTTCCCTCTTCCATCATTTGTCTGGAAAAATAAACACCTATGTTTCTGGTACTCTGCTTGTCTGACATCATTGGAACCACAGTCCAGGGGAGAAAAAACTCCGAATACCAATGGGTTTCTGATTCGGATATCTTCACTTCCCAATCCCCATCCCAATCTCTGTCCATCTGGCTCCCATTGCTGATTGACCCATCACTCATCGAGCCACCCAAGGAGACACCAAAAAAATAGCCTATGTTGGCTTTGCCATCAAAATCAATAGAGAGAAAATTTCGGTCGGAATCAGACCACATTGAATCACGCTCTTGTTTCCTTCTGTATCGTGTATCCCATGGCTGTTCGTTGATAAATCCAAAATAAATTCCTTTTTCATCAGTTATTATCAACACTTCAGTTGGATGTGTTGATTCCCTTAAACTGAAAGGTCGGGTTTCGACAAAGTTTTCGAATCGCTGTGCTTGCTGCCATTCCGTTTCATCCAAACGTCCATCGACAATAATTTCAGCGCTGACATATGCTGAAAAAAATACATTGAATAAGCAAACAATTAACCAAATTTTAGCTGGTGAAATGATTTTATTTATAACCAAATGATTCATAATTTTAAAATCAATGAAGTATGTTCTATTTGTTTGGCCAATCAGAAAAAGGAAAAGGTTTGGCGTCTGATTGGTAAGTTAAAAAAGCAACAACTTCAGCAATATAATTTTTGAATTCAGAGGAGAATTGACACAATCGATTATTAGGTTTCCCGGAGATTAGGTCAAAGAAAAACTGCACGAGAACAATAATATAAAGAAGAAACCTACATACGCCAAAAGCAAACAAGAACAAAAGAACGTAGAGTCCTTTTATCAATCGATCCTTGACTGGATAGGTTTCTTCCATTAACTACTCATTCAGTAAAACTGACACAAAATACTATTAGTTGACTTAATTTACAAGGGTCATATCACTGTCTCTTTATACATTATTGTTGCTGGAATAAATGTGTATGTATTATGGAGTTTTATATCGTGATTAATTTATTCTCTGGTATCAATCAATGGCGATTTTATCTTACGATACCACCCAAATATTAGCAGCAAAAGAATCAGTGGAGAAAACCACAATAGTAATGTTTTCTTATTAAAAGACGGCTCATATAAAACAAATTCCCCATAACGATTCAACAAAAATTCCTTGATTTCAAGTTCGGTCTTACCCTCATTTATCTGGTTGTGTATTTGAATTCTTAAGTCTTTAGCCAGATCTGCATTAGATTCTGCGATCGATTGATTCTGGCATACCAGACACCTAACTTCTTGAATGATATGTTGATAAAGAGCTTCTTGCTCAGATGTGAATTCACCCTGGGCGATTGATGATGAAATGCTTATGAAAAGAATAAATAATAAATTACAGATAGCTTTGTTCATTGTTGCATTTTGTTAATGACTGGTAAGATTTCTCGATTCCAGATCTGGGTTGATAAAGGCCCTATATGTTTGTATTTTATAACGCCCTCCTCGTCTATCAAAAAGGTCTCAGGCGCACCATAGACACCAAAATCGATAGCTGTTTTTCCTATTGAATCAACCAATACTTCAGAATATGGGTTTCCTGATTCTTTAAGCCATAACTGTGCAAGTTCTGTTTCATCTTTCCAATTTATACCCACGATTGGAATGGCCTGTGGGGAGTTGCTAAGCTGTACTAAAAACTCGTGTTCCTCTAAACAACCCGGACACCAAGTAGCCCAGATGTTGATTAATGATATTTGACCTATTATGTCTTGTTCAGTTATCAATTGATCTGTCCCCAGAGTAGGTAGATTAAAGGCAGGCATGGGTTTATCGATTAATGGTGAGGGAATATTGCTTTGCCCTTGGTACAAACCTTTAAACAATAGGAAAAAAAATGCTAGAAAAATCAATAGTGGCAAGTACTTCCTAATCATCCTGCTGCACCAATTTTCTTCTTCTAAGTGGTTTGGTCAAATAAACTCTAAACAAACCACCTATAATCATTACAAAGGGCCCGATCCAGATTAATCTTAACAGTGGTTTGTATTGTAAATGCAAGCTCCAAGTCTGATCACCAACATTCTCGCCCAAAGCAACAAACAGATCCCTTGCAATATTTGATTCAATTCCGGCCTCGGTCATTGCGGGTGAATTTCGATCATAAATCCTTTTCTCAGGATAAATAACCGTGATATCACTATCTTTTGAGGATATTTGAATTTCAGCAATAATAGAAAAGTAATTTGGTCCTACACTTTCCTTAATATCATTCAGTTGAAAGATATAGTCGCCTACTTGCGTTGATTGACCAAAACGAAGACTCTTGTCTTGGGTAAGTCCATACGAACTGGTAACTGTAATACCCAAGACAGTTAAACCCAAACCAATATGAGCTAGAGACATAGGTAAAATTTTCATAGCATTTTCTAAAGTATTCATACTTGAAATCATGACGAGTCTTGTTGAAAACATTATTATTCGCTCGATCAAAGGCATTAACCCACTCAGAATCGTCCATCCGGCTAAAATGATACCGATTAAAGTCAAAAAACCAGCATAGCCATAGAAAAAAACTGTGCATCCAATACCGAAAAGAATGGATGCAACCAAAATCCATTTAAGTTTAGAGATCATTATTTTAGTGTTGGAAAATTTCCATGAGGTGAATGCACCTAAACCAATAAAGAACAACAAAGGTAAAAAAGGAATTAAAAAAACAAAATTAAAATAAGGTGCTCCAACTGATATCTTTCCAGCATCAAATATTTCAAGAGCCAAAGGATAGAGTGTTCCGATGAGTATCAAGCCTGATGCGGTACATAGAAAGACATTATTTAACAACAATAATGATGCTCTGGAGAGTATGTCAATTTTCACTGGTTTTTCCTTTTTATATTTCATTGCCATAAGCAACAAAGCACCACCTGTAAATAAACCCAGTAGCCAAAGTATAAAAATACCTCTACTTGGATCAGAGGCAAAAGAATGTACTGAGATCAATATGCCGGAACGAACTAAAAATGTACCCAATAAACTCTGTGAAAAGGAAATGATCGCTAACAAGATACTAAACCCATTAAACAGTTTTTGCCGTTCGGTGACGATAAGTGAATGCAATAAAGCGGTTGTGGTTAGCCAAGGCATTAAGGATGCATTTTCAACTGGATCCCAGAACCACCATCCTCCCCATCCCAGTTCATAATAAGCCCACCAACTCCCCAATACGATTCCCCCGGTTAAAAATCCCCAAGCCATAATCGTCCAGACCCTAGCAATGCTTGCCCAATGGAATTGGGAGTGGTTTTTCTTTGAGTTCATTAATGAAGACAATGCGAGAGCAAAAGGAACGGCTAAACCCACGTAACCGGCGTAGAGCATCGGTGGGTGAATAACCAGTGCAGGATCTTGTAAAAGTGGATTCAAACTTCTCCCTTGGATAGGTGGATTAGGTAACACCTCAAAAGGATTAGATGTGAAAATGATGAAAAGAACAAAGCTAAAGCTTATTAAACCTAAAATACCCAATGCAGTTATTTTAAGATCTAAATATTGAGAATTATGTTTCTTTGAAAAAGCCAATAAAAAAGACCACATGGAGAGTAAGAACAACCACAATAAGAAAGAGCCTTCATGAGCTCCCCAAATCGCTGCAATCTTGTAGAGAATGGGTAGATTTGTATTAGAATTAAGTGCTACATACAAAACAGAAAAATCATCAGATACGAAACTATATCCAAGACACACCATGGCCAAGAATAATCCGACAGTATGAATGGTCACGATTCTGCTCATTAATCTATCGCGTTGATCTGTACTTATTTTAGTAAGACCCATTCCCAGAAATGATTGAATGAATGCTGCAACCATTGCGATCACCAGCAATAATTGTCCCAGCTCAGGTATCATCTATGATTGTTCCTTAGAATAATTAGGTTGTTTCTTTGATTTTATGAATTTCAGGTGGCATATAGTTTTCATCATGCTTTGCCAATACTTCTCTGGCTATAAAAACGCCTTCAGTATCCAATCTTCCTGTTGCGATTATACCCTGCCCTTCCCTAAATAAATCAGGCAATATTCCATTGTATTTAACTATTATGAAAACATTACCATCCGTTAAGAAAAACTCGACAGCAACTGAACCTTCTGCTCTTCTAACACTACCGGGTTGAACCAATCCCCCCATTCTAAATTCTCTATCGATTGGTGCTTCTCCTGATTGAACTTGAATGGGAGTAAAATAGTAGAGAAGATTCTGCTGAAAGGACTTCAATACAAAAAAAGAAGCCAACCCAACTCCCAATAGAACAACGATCAACCCCAGTATTCTCCTATGTCTTGGTAGCATTTTTTAGATCTATCCCTGGCTTTTTTTAATGAATGATTTTACTTCCAACAACCTGGATCTAAATCGTTTGCGAGCCGTCAGCCAATTAAGCAAGATAACAAGAACAGAGACTAGAACACTACCCCAAACATAAAATTCATAGGGTTCCCCATTAACACCATTCATGGAAAAAATCTCAGACATTGTCATTCTCTTCACTGAAGATGGACCCTATCCACCTTGTTTTCTTTTCTCGGTTCATTATCTCAGCAGCTGTTCTTCTCATTATAATTCCAAAGAAAAAAAGTGAAAAGCCCAGAATCATAATCATTAGAGGCCACAACATTTCAGATGCAATGGCAGGCTTGGCTAATCTTGAAAGAGTAGATGCTTGATGAAGAGTATTCCACCAAACAACTGAATAGTGAATAATGGGAATATTCACCAGTCCCACGATTGCAAACAAGGAAGCTGATCGATCGGCTTTACTTCTATCAGGAATAGATAGATATAATAAAATATAAGCAAGATAGAGAAATAATAGAATCAATTCAGACGTTAATCTCGCATCCCATACCCAAGCAGAACCCCACATAGGCTTACCCCAAAGCATACCCGTTATAAGGGCTAAAAAAGTAAAAGATGCTCCAACTGGTGCACAACTGTTTGCAAATGAAAAAGCAACATTGGATCGCCAGACCAGACCAACCACTGAACCCATTGCCATTGCAACGTATGCCATCATTGACAAATATGCACTCGGCACATGAAAGTATATGATTCTGTAAGCATCACCCATTTGGTAATCAGGTGGTGCTATGAATAGCCCCCCATACATTCCAATTGATATCAAAAGCAAAGCACATCCTAAAAACCAAGGCTCTAGTAAAATCGCAAGTTTAAAGAAATAAGGTGGGGAACCGAGTTTGTATATTTTTCTTAGATTCATGAGTTGCCAACCATTCTAATCGATTGAGATTCTAATTGCCGCTGCCGTTACAAATGGCCCCAAAGTACTGGTAAAAATCATCATTCCAATCAAAAAATAGAGCGGTGCTGTAGGATCGAACCCTAAAATTGAATACTCAATAGCTTTGGAACCGAAAATCATAGCTGGGAGTGTTAAGGGAATAATGATCAGTGCCATTAGAGCACCAGAATGACGAACACCAACCGTTAATGCAGCAGCCAGTGCAGCAATATTCACAAACGTTGGAGTGCTGACTAAAAGAGTTAGTATGACAATCAATATTGACTGCTGGTCAACATAATAACTCGCAGCAATAAACCCTGAGACAAACAATAAAGGCAATACAGTCACTAGCCAAAAACAAAATATTTTTATGCAAACTACATACGCTAGTGAGTTAGAACTGATAACTAATTGTTCAAGTGACCCATTTGAAACATCTGGCTTGAAAAGACTCTGCATGGATAATAGAGTTGCCAAAAGAGCCGATATTAGCATCACTGGCCCGATAATCTTCAACAACAATATTTGATCATCGCCTGCGGTTAAGGGGAATATTAAACACACAAGAATAAAAAAAATCAGACTGATAAAAACATCGCTCCATCTTCTCAGTGACACTTTTAAATCTCTTAAAAAAATAATTCTGAATACATCAATCATGGGGCATCCAAATTAAAATTAATATCCGAATCAATGATCGGCTGGTCGGTGTTTTCTGTTGAGATCAACATGCCTCCTTGATTCAGATGGGATTGTATTTCAGAAATTAAGAATGCCGTCCCCTTGCCATCAAGATTTGCGAATGGCTCATCTAAAATCCAAAGTATTTTTCCTGATTGGACAATTTTTGATAGGGCAATTTTTCTTTGTTGTCCATGCGAGAGCTTGACTACTAGCTGATCCATGAATTCAGTTAAATTAAATCCTTCTATGATTCTATACTGGTCTTTTTCAGTAGCACTGATGCCAAGTGTATACTCTAGATTCTCCTTCCCAGTTAATTCAGCCAACAGACCGTTTTTATGGCCAAGATAAGCAAGATAGCTGTAGAAATTACTATCAATGGTTTGGCTTTCTATACCATCCCAGTACAGCAAACCACCGGAGGGCACTGTTAAACCACAAATGGTTCTCAACAGACTGGTTTTGCCACTGCCATTGGAGCCATTTACAATTAGGTGTTGTCCTGGGGACAGATCAAAAGATACATCCGAAAATATCAAGTCGTCATTTCGAAATAATTCAAGGCATTCTGATTTAAGATTATGCTTTATCAAAGATCCTCTCCTTGTCTAAGTCATGCTGATTTAGAAATTATATATCCATATTAATGACTATTTTTCCAAAGTGATTGCCGGCTTTAATTCCCATAATCGCACCAGGACTGTCCTCAAAATCAAATTCCCGATCAATGACAGGATGAATGTCGTGCTGGGCAATAAACTCATTCATTTGTTGTTGTATTTCTCTAGGACCTACTGTGATCCCGTGTAAATGAATATTTTTAAACATAATTTGAAACAGATTAATTTCTATGTTCCCTCCCTTGATTACACCAATGGAGCAAATATGACCACCAACGCCCAAGGCTTCCATACTTTGTACTAATGTTCCGGCTCCACCTATTTCAATGACCAACTTGGCACCACCAGACAATTCGAAGGCTTGCCTACCCCAGTCAGTATTTTCTTTGTAATTAATCAACCCATCAGCACCTAAAACCTCAGCCCGTTTCAATTTTTCATCACTGCTGGAAGTAATAATTACATTGGCACCAAGGGCCTTAGCAAATTGCAATCCAAAAATTGAGACGCCACCCGTTCCCATAAGTACAACGGTGTCACCTTTTTGGATATCAGCTGTCTGTAAACAAGCCCAAGCTGTCACTGCGGCACAAGGAAGAGTGGATGCTTCTGCAAAATTCAAATTATCAGGCATTTTAACTAAAGCAGATTCAGGTAGAACTGCATACTCGGTTAGCACTCCTGCTGCATCACAACCGGTAGATATGGATCTTGATTTCGACCAACCCTGGCTATAGTTATGCCAATTTTGAAACATCATCGAGCATACTCTGTCACCCGGCTTAAAACTTTTCACATCATTACCAACTTCTACAACTTCACCAGCTCCATCCGACAGAGGAATTAACGGTAGTGAAAGATTTGGATTGTAAAAACCGTGAGCGATCAAAAAATCCCTGTAATTAACCGAAGCTGCTTTAATCTTTACAATCACTTCACCCAGACAGGGGCTAGGTTTTCCTCTCTCCGTAAAAATTAAACCTTGATCGCTGAATTTTTCTAATTGAACCAATTTCATTACAGCCACTCCTGTGACAATTGCTCAGAGGACCATTTTAATACAGTAAGATTATGAATGCTCTAGAGATTAAAATTAAAGATACTGGGATCAATCACTAGGGGGAGAAAATTATTGATCCCAGTAAGGGTCCTGCCATTCTGGCAGTAAAGAGAAAATTATTGTTGGTGGTTATGTTTGGGTTTTTTCTTGCCTTTTTTACCCTTTTTACCCCGTTTGCCTTTCTTGCCCCATGCTTTGGGATGTTTACCTGCATGCGCTTTCATTTTATCTCCCATTTCTTTCGCACGCTCGGCATTTCTATCAAACTGCTCGAGTTGTTCCTCGGATAAAACACCAGACAGCTGATCTCTGGTTTCATTAAACATGCTCGCTTTTAATGCTTCACCTTGTTGTCTACCCTTCTCCATTTGCTCTCTCATGATCGAGCCAACTTGGGCACGTTGTTCCTCGTCTAATTCAAGGCCTCGGAAAAGCATTCTGAGACCATCTCGATCTCCTCTACTATCTCCTCTACTATCTCCTCTACCTTTGCCATGGTGTTTGTGTCTATCACCATCATGATCATGATTATCATGTTGGTGTGATTCCTGTTGACTTGCATTGTTATGGGGATCTGCTGCTAGAGCTGAATCAATCAATAGAACTGAGCTAGAATAAATAATAATTGTCGCCAAAATTGCTAAGAATTGTTTCATTGGTTTTGCCTCCAATTGTATTAAAATTGATGACTTATTATACATCTTGAATCATTAAGGAAATATGAAGAAACAATGAATACTGAACTTCTACAATGATCATTGCATTATAATTCGTAAAATAAAGTCAAAAAATTAAATAATTAATGAAGATTTTTCCAAAACTGTTTATAGGTTTTTCAGCAAGTTTTCTTGTTGTCATAGCTTTTTTAGTTGGTTTTTTGCAATGGAATTTTAAAACTGAATTTTTAAATTACATTCAAGCATCAGAAATAAACCAATTGAGCCAATTTGCAGGTGATCTAGAAGACTATTATGCAGAGGTGCAAACATGGGAATTTATAAGATCCAACCCAAGGATTGCCAATGTGTTGTTGAATGAAAAACGATGGATCGAGAACAATATAATCATGACATCAGGCAACACTTCCAGAGGAAGAGAGTTTACTAGATACCGTTTCACCTTTGGACAGCCTAAAAAAAATAAAAATCTTCTCAGAGGAAGGCTTAGTCTCTACGATGCCAAGGATCAACTGCTTATCGGCTTCAAGACCAAAGAATTAAATCAGCGTGCGATAAGAACGGTCCCTATTTACTTTGAAAGTAACCAAGTTGGGACACTTGCTCTGCTAGCACCTCCCGGGCTAATTGAACGCATTGACATGCAATTTGCAGAAGCACAACAATCAACTCTATATGGAGCTGCCTTCATTGCATTAATTTTTGCAGGACTGATTTCGCTGCTTTTCACGATGAATTTTACTGGTCCTATCAGAAGGCTAGCCTTAGCAACAAAAGAACTCATTGGTGGGGAATTTAAAACAAGAGTCAAAATCAAAAATAAAGATGAAATGGGAAGATTATCCAGAGATTTTAATATTCTTGCAAAAACATTGGATAAGAACTCAGAAAGTCAAAAGCAATGGATTGCTGATATTTCTCATGAACTTAGAACTCCCTTGGCAATATTAAAAAGTGAAATAGAGTCCATTCATGATGGAATTAGGAATTTTGATGCTGAATCACTGATCTCGTTATCCAATGAAGTGGAACGCCTAAATTCTCTAGTAGAAGATCTCTATGAATTGGCGCTCTCTGACATTGGTGCCATGAAATATAAGATGGCTGATACAAACCTTTCTGATCTTTTATCACAAACCCTCACAGGATATACAGATAGATGTGTGCAAAATGAACTTCAGTTAAACACTTCAATTGATGATTCATTTGAAATCATTGGAGATGAAAAAAGATTGGGTCAGTTGTTTTCAAACTTACTAGAAAATTCTCTACGTTATACCGATGCACCAGGAACTATTGAGGTTGCAATCTTTGAAGAAAGCAGCAATGTTGTCGTTACCTTTTCAGATTCTGCTCCAAGTGTAGATCAAGAATCTATGGATAAGATTTTTGAACGGCTCTTCAGAAAAGATTCATCCCGTTCTAGGGAAAACGGTGGCGCTGGTATAGGCTTATCTATTTGCAAAGCAATTGTGGAAGCCCATTCTGGCACAATCAATGCTCAATCCTCTGCTTTGGGTGGTCTATTCATTGAAATTAAATTCAACAAGAAATAAGTGATGGAAAAAACGATCTTAATTGTTGAAGATGAATTGAAGCTGGCAAATATACTGGTTGAGTATTTACAAAAAGAAGGCTTTAAAACAAAACACATTGATATCGGCACACGAGTCATTCCATGGATTAAGAAACATAATCCCGATTTAATTTTATTGGATTTAATGCTGCCCGCTATGAATGGTAAAGAGATTTGTCAGGAAATTAGAACATTCTCCCAATTACCTATTATTATGATCACAGCTATGGTTGATGAAATTGACCGTCTCATCGGACTTGAGATGGGTGCAGATGATTATATCTGCAAACCATTTAGCCCCAAGGAAGTAGTGGCAAGAGTCAAGGCTGTATTAAGACGAGTCGATCCAGAATATATCAAAAATAACCTATCGAATGGGTTTGAAATCGATAGAGAACGATTCTCAATCACGCTTGATGGAATAAAGCTAGATCTAACTCCAGTTGAATTTAGATTACTTGCCATGTTTGTTGAGCACTCAGGACGAGTTTACAATAGGGATCAAATCCTAAATATGATTTTTGACGATGGGCGTATCGTTCTGGATCGAACAGTAGACACTCATATTAAGAATCTACGACACAAGCTCAAAGTAATTAACCCCAAGACTGATTACATCCGGTCATTGTATGGTGTTGGTTATAGTTTTGAAAACTGATTAAATTTGCTCTATTTTGACTATTTGTGAGCATAAACTTGAATCTAGTTCTAATGGATGACCGAAATATGTTAATTAGATGTCTAATTACTATCAAAGAACTAAGTGGTGCCTTTGTTGGAACTGATTATAAACAACCTGTCTATCAAAGATACTGCTGAGAGTGGAATGGCAAACACTAATCCAAAAGCCAACGAAAACCTGTTAGCCAAAGTGGCTAGTGGTAATCCTGAAGCATTTGAAGAGTTAATGAATAAGTATGGCAACTTAATTTGGTCTATTGCCAGACGATACTTATCCAATCAAAATGAAGCTGAAGATGCTGTTCAAGAAATATTTGTTGCATTATGGCAATCTGCTGGTCGTTTTGACCCAAACAAAGCATCAGAAATTACTTTTATTTCAATGATAACAAGGCGTAGATTAATTGATAATTTAAGGAAGAATAATAAACACAAAGTTTTAAAATCGATTGAAGATTCTTTAAGTGATGATGTTTTTAGCCAAAAATCAAATCTAGAAGAAAATGCCGAAATCTCTCTAGTTATTAGAGCTTTGAAAAAACTCGACATACAAGACCAAGAATTACTCTCTCTTTCAATTTACCAAGGATACTCGCACTTAGAAATAGCTAAATTACTTAATCTACCACTGGGTACTGTCAAGACTAAGATTCGCAGGAATTTAATGAAAATTAGAGACGACATCAAACGCATAAATACGAAAGTTAAACATCTTTATCATGGATAGAAAAGACAAAGAAAAACAAATATTGATAGAACTATTAGCACTGTCAGCAGTAGAGCATTTATCATTTGAAGATGAGCAAAAATTGGCTCAATTATTATTACACTATCCAGAATATACAAAGGATGACTTTGCTAAAACCGCTGCATTGTCACAAATAGGTTTCTACCTGATGGATGATACCGCCAATGAAACTTTACCGAGTGAAATCAGAAATAAAATCCTAAAGACTTATGATTCAACATCGGATGAGAAAAATACTCTTCCAGGCTTTAATTTTAATAGCTTATTCAAAACTCTAATAAAACCAGCATATGCTTGGAGTATAACGGTGATGTTAACGATTGGTTTGTCCTATTCAATGATTACCTTTAAAACATATGAAAATAATTATCGCTACTTGCCCTTAAAAAGAATGGTTCTGAAAAACACTGCAAAAGACTTAATGAATCATCCTTGGTATGGAAAAACATCAGACTTTGAAACCATTCAAGGTCATGTCATCTGGAGTCATGATAAACAAAAAGGATTTATTACAATAACGGGAATGCCAATCAATGATTCATCCCTAAATCAATACCAAATTTGGATTGTTGATCCCATCAAGTATCTTAATCCCGTTGACGGGGGTGTTTTTGATATAACCACATCCGAGAAAGAAGTGATCATTCCTATCAATCCGAAGTTACCAATCTTCAATGCCAGAGCTTTTGCAATTACGCTAGAACAACCTGGTGGTGTTGTTGTTTCATCCCAGCCACTGCTATTGACTGCTCCAAAAGAACGCCCTAAGCAGAAAATTTAATCTAGTTTTTTCTAAAAACGCGATAAGGCTCGTAGTTATTCAGGATTCCGTACTCACCTTTGTATTCATAACCAAAATAATTCTCAAAAAGAAATAATTTAGGCGGAAAATATGTCAATATTGAGAACATCGAAGTCAAAATCAAGTATCCAGAAAGAACATAATTTTTTGGAACTGAATGAATGGATGATTTCATCATTAACTTATAGGCACAGAAAGAACCACAAGAAAGACCAACAACCATTGTCATTAAATCCATTACAAAAAAACCTGTTCCATAAACTGGAAGGGCTATGGAAAGATACCCATAAAAAGAGATAATAATTCCAAGTGGTGTTGCTATCAGTGAAATTAATTTTGCTAGCCAGTAATTATTAGCAATGTCTCTCGTATAAGTATACTGGATGAGTGCATAGATTAATCCAGGCCAAAAATACATTTTTAGATGCTCCCATGTACTTTCATTTACTGCTGAAAAAAGGGCAAGAGGTGTCCAAAATTCACTGAGTTCAAAAGAAAAATGTAGAGCTGAGCCTGCTAATATAACCCAAAAAAAACTGCCTACTTCCCAGATAATCAATCTTTTTTTCATAATTCAACCCTCCTCACTGTCAAACAGAAATTGTAAAAAAATAAACCCCAACAAGTGCAATCAAAAAACCTGTACACCTTAAAATAACTTTCCCTTTTCTATAATGTGTTGAAATGTCTGCTAGTACTAAGCCTGTAATATGTAACATTATGGTCCCTGCCATAAAACCAGCAATATAGGGTTTGGGTTCTGCAATCACCGGTATTTCTTGTCCGTGAGCATAACCATGAAATACAGCAAAAATAGCTACAGCAATCATGGCAAATAAGCGGGTGATCTCTTTGTCGGCTGCTAATGCTGCCCCGAGAAATAAAACAGATAAAGCAATACCTATCTCATAACCGCTCATTCCCCCTAAACTAATACCCATGAGCCCACCTAAGAACATGACCGACACAAATGTTAAGGGGACAGACCAAATAGCAGCCCCACCTATTTGGGCACTCACCATACCTACACTAACCATAGCTAGAAAATGGTCAAAACCGAGCACCGGATGAGTAATGCCACTAAGAAAAGGCCCATAAGGTAAACTGTTAGCCTCGTGAGCATTTAGGATCATAGGAAAAGATAAAAGTAATAATAAACTAAGTTTAGTATTCCGATGATCCATAAAGTGTTAGGTATTAATTATTAGATAAAAAGGAGATAACCAGACTGTTTACTTCATTCGGTTGGTCATAAACAGCCGCATGACCAGCATCATTAATGATTTGAATCTTTAAATTAGGTATTAATTTTTTTATTTTTTTTGAAATTTTTTTAGGATCATATAAAACCTCAAATTCACCAAGTATCAAAAGACCGTCGTTCCTAAACTTCTTTAAACGTTTTTTCTCAACAGAAAAGAAGAATTTACCGATTACTTTTAAGCCTTTTATAAAATTAATTCTTGAGGTTCTCTCGCTATAAATCCCCAACGATTTATCAACCCGATAAAACCGAGTGCACAAAGCCATACCTCTTGCCAACTGCCTATCAAATGAACCAAATGTTTTTCCTGATCTTGGCTTGGAAAATGAAGACGCTGTGATTTCATCTTCGAGAACGTCTGCATCTTTTTTCTTAGCCATCGCTCTTGAGAACCATATATGAAATGGCAATCTAGCTCTGGCAAGTCCAGTGGGTCCACACATCACCACTTTGTCTATTAATTCTGACTTGACAATAGCCATATCCATTGCAGTCGTCCCCCCAGTGCTGACTCCAATACAGTGAGGTTTTTCTATACCTAAACCTTTGATTACATCTTCCAACCAATGGGTATAATCATCATTGAAAATGGAGAGTGGATTTGGATCACTTTTTCCTGGTTGCCCTACTACATCAAGGGCGAAGATTCTATAATGGCTAGATAAATCATTGATTTGATGACGCCATAAAGGGGCACAACCTGCAATCCCTGGAATCAATAATACGGGTTTTGCTTCCTTATCGCCCGCAGCGATAACATGCGTTGTTCCAAACCGGGTATTAATAAATAGAGAATCATGATCAACCTGAATTCTATTTTTTAATCGTTCATACCAAGACATGATTTTTTCATATCCTTCAAGTGACTTGTAGAGACGCAAGTCTGGAGAACCTTTTAAATTAGTGTGGTCGATCATCTTAAATTATAAATTTGTTCTTCAATTAATTCGGTAGAGCTGATCATATGGATTTATAATTATTTAGCTGTATCGAGGGCTATAATTGAAGAGAAGATTTAAAATTCAGAAAATCTGATGATGCAAAGAGAACGAAGGAAGAAATCAAAGGGGAATTTGGTCAATCAACTTCCTTGGCAGGAGGTAATGACTGAGTTTTCTGCTCTGGAAATTATTAGTGAGGATGAGATTGAATCTATTCATCATGCATCCCTCGATGTTCTTGAAAGAGTTGGCATGAAAATCTTACATCAAGACGCAAGAAAAATATTTAAAGATGCAGGTTTGGATGTCGATGAATCCTCACAAATGGTCCATTTTGATAGGAATTTGGTATTAAGTAATATTTCAAAGGCACCTAAAGAATTTACCTTACGAGCAAGAAATCCCAAACGAGATTTAAAAATCGGGGGAAAGCGTATTGTTTTCAGTGCCATTGGTGGCCCAGCTTTTTGCAGTGATCTCGATAGAGGAAGGCGGAGAGGCACTTTTGAGGATCTATGCAACTATATGAAGATCATTCAAAGCCTTAATATTATTCATCAAGAAGGCGGCATGGCATTTGAGACTATTGAATTACCTTCATCAACAAGACACCTTGATTTTTATTTAGCCCAATTTCAATTATTGGACAAAAACTGTCAATCATCTTCCATGGGGAAAGTTAGAACTAAGGATTGCATTGATATGCACCGCATTGCCTTTGATTGCACTAGAGAGGAACTGCTAGAAAATCCATCTGTTATGGGAATTATTAATACAAATTCTCCGATGCAACTGGATATCCCAATGTCAGAAGCAACCATTGAGCTTGCAAGAGCAGGACAAGCGGTTTGTGTAACCCCATTTACTCTATCAGGGGCTATGGCACCAATTAAGCAAGCTGGAACACTGGTGCAGCAAAATGCAGAGATTTTGGCGGTGGTAACCTTAACTCAGTTAGTTAGATCAAGTGCTCCCATTATTTACGGTTCATTTTCTACCAATGTCGACATGAGAACAGGATCCCCTGCCTTTGGTACGCCCGAATACATTAGATCCACGATTGCTGGTGGACAACTTGCAAGATTCTATGATTTTCCATACCGAAGTAGCAACACCAATGCTTCCAATTCTGTTGATGCACAAGCTATTTATGAAAGTGGAATGTCATTGTGGGCAACCATCATGAGCCATGCAAATTTAGTGAATCACGCCGCAGGGTGGCTTGAAGGGGGTCTAACAGCTTCTTTTGAAAAATTGATCATCGATGCAGAAATGCTGCAGACAATTTCTGAGTCTTTGAAACCCATTGAGGTAAACTCTTACAATCTAGGGGTGGAGACGATTGAAAGTGTCGGTCCTGGTGGACATTTCTTTGACACCGATCAAACCATGAAACACTACTCAACCGAATTTTACACTCCGATGATTTCTGACTGGGAAAATTTCGAAAATTGGGAAAAAAATGGATCCATCACCACACTTGAACGAGCCAATAAGACATGGAAATATTTGTTGAAGCACTACGAACAACCAACCCTAGATCCATCTGTCAACGAAGCTTTAATAGCCTTTGTGGCAAAAAGAAAAGAGGAAATCAATAATTCGAGATAATTGAATTTGGTGCCCAGGGCCGGACTCGAACCGGCACGTCCTTTCGGACAACGGATTTTAAGTCCGTAGCGTCTACCAATTCCGCCACCCGGGCCCAAAATTCATGAGGCAAGGATCGGAATCGAACCGACGTCCACGGCTTTGCAGGCCCTGCATAACCACTCTGCCACCTTGCCATAAAAAAACAGTTAAATTATACCTTTTCAATAGTATTTTCGCTTGCAATCTACAGCATCCTAATGAAATAAGACATCATTTTTATAGACATCTACTTTAAATATTTCTAGAGTAATGGGTCCTAATCATTAATTCAGATAGAAAATGAAAAAATTAACACTGCTCTTGTATATAGTTATTTTTTGCACCGGCACTACAAACATGGTCAATGCTATGAATCCTTTCTTTACAGACTATACAACTCCCTACCAGATCCCTCCTTTTGAAGAAATAAAGATGGAACATTATCAACCAGCATTCGAACAAGGCATGAAAGAACACATCGATGAAATTAATGCAATTGCTGATAATAAAGCTGCACCTACATTTGAAAACACCATCGTTGCCATGGAAAGAACTGGTAAAACCCTAGATAAGGTTGCAGATGTATTTTTCAACCTACTTGGATCAAATACAAATGATGAAATGGATAGTCTCGCTCAACTCATCAGCCCTCAACTCTCCGCCCACAGCGATAAAATATTACTGAACAAGAAACTCTTTCAAAGAATAAAAAGCATTTATGAAGAAAGACACAGTTCATGGTCTCATTCATTCCAAAAAAAGTTAAGTCCTGAGCAAAGGAGATTAGTAGAAGAAACTCATAAGCATTTTGTTCGTGCTGGAGTGCAGTTGAATGAAGCATCTATGAAAAGCTTGACTGAAATCAATCAAAAGATAGCTACTCTCTCGGTGCAGTTTGATCAGAACTTGTTGAAAGAAACAAACGAAGGATTCAGTTTGATCATTAAGGATGAAAACCAATTGAGCGGATTGCCAGAAGATGTAATTGATCAAGCATCAAAATTAGCTGACTCAGAAGGTAATGAGAGTCATTGGAAATTTAAACCAAACAGAGCCAGTATGTATCCATTTCTTACCTACTCCACACAGAGAGATTTAAGAGAAAAACTCTACAATGCTTACATTAAGAGAGGCGATAACGACAACGAACGAGATAACAAAAACATCGCCATAAAAATGGCAGCCCTTCGCATTGATAAAGCCAATCTACTTGGATACGACAACCATGCCGATTTTGTTCTTGAAGATACCATGGCAAAAAATACAAAGAGAGTTAATGATCTGCTTGAGCAAGTCTGGAAACCAGGACTCTCCAGAGCAGAGAAAGAAGTTCAAGAAATGCAGGAATTGATCAATGCCGAAGGAAATGACTTTGAATTTGCAGCTTGGGATTGGTGGCATTATTCAGAAAAAATAAGGCAAGAAAAGTATGATTTTACCGA
>MPLY02098676.1_pt1 | contig 39099 bp, 39 predicted proteins | sample 1617301 | NCBI WGS metagenome assembly MPLY02 (sample SAMN05944805, study PRJNA350692) | marine metagenome | biome: marine; feature: ODZ; material: water; isolation source: 140 m water sample filtered on 0.2 um supor filter | place: Pacific Ocean | collected 2012-04-08 | depth 140m m
CATTTCTGGTATTATTGCACCATCGGGAAGAGCGGAACAAAAACTGGCCTTTTATGATCAGGGTATCATTTTCGGTTCATTAACATTTATTGCCCAAGACTGGTATACTGCCAGTGGAGATGTATTTGCGCTTATGTGTATTTTTATTGGTTTAGGATTGGTCATTTGGGAATGGGTACGAAAAAGATAATCATCTTTTCACTTTTATTTGCTCTGGCTGCAGGTCAGGATAACGGTGGTTTAAGCCCGGTAGTCAAATCTTTTTTGTTTCCCGGCTGGGGGGAGTATGTACTTGAAAAACAGAACCGCGGGCGAAAGTTCATATTTACGGAAACAATGTTATGGACAACTTTCGCTGGTGCATTAATTGTAAGCAATAAATATACAGACCTTTTTCAAGCTTACGCTGCCGAACATGCCGGTGTGGAAACTGGCGGAAAAGACAGACTATTCTGGGTGGATGTTGGTAATTATAATTCCATGATCGAACACAATAATGAACATTTGCGGTTTCGGGAATACGATGCGCTGTATCCACTGGATGGTGATTGGGATTGGACTTGGTCATCAACTGCAAAGCGGAAACAATACCGTGACTACAGGGTGGCCAGTGATACATGGTTGCTGGGAGCCAAGTTCATTGCTGGGGGAATAGTGATCAATCATATTGTTTCAGCCATCGATGCATTATATTTGCAGCGTATTGCCCAGGTTGAAGATGTATCAGTGAGTCCGGTGTTCAATCCAGCAAGCGGCCTTGCAGTGTTGGTATTAACTCTGGAGTTTTAAACATGACATTTATGAATCAACCGCTTGTCCGGCTTTGGCTGTTTTTATCTTTTTCCACTGCTGTATTATTCAGCCCTACAGTGTATCACTGGTTGGTGTATGGAGTTTTATTTATTGTTATTGCTTGGATCGAAAAAGTGTCGATTAAACGAATTTTAAGATCGTTACGGTCATTCATCTTATTCCTGCCGGTGATGGTTGGATTTTATTTTTTGATTTCCGTTATTATGAGCCAGTCAACGCTTGGGCAGATATTCATTGAGATCAGCACAGCAATGATGAAATTCTTATTGGTGATAGCTATTATGAATTTGTACACAATTGGCTCTGGATCCAGTTCTGTTTTCCAGGCGTTGCGCAGTATTTGGATGCAATTCAATAAACCCTGGCGGAAGGTTGAGGATTGGTTTTTATTTATGGAAATGACATTGCGGTTTTACCCAGCCTTGCAGAGGGAATGGTCACGGTGGCAGGGAATCCACAAAGCGTTGGGATTGAATGTTCAGCATGGTAAGATCAGACGCTGGAAAGAAACAGCTCGACAGTTGCCTGGGATGATCATGATCCACTTGCAAAAGGCAGATGATATTGCCCACGCTATGACTATGCGTGGTTATGGTCGGCAAATTCCCAGAGGTGTTGCCCAGCCCATTCCGTTTACATTATTACATGTTTCAGCACTGGTCATTATTACGTATTTATTCCTCACACTCCACAACCTTGCCCAGATTTAAAATAGACATCCAATACGACGGTTCTGCTTACCACGGCTGGCAGGTACAAAAATCTGACCGGTCAATCCAGGGTGAATTAGAAGGTGCTTTATCCATTTTAAGCAAAGGTGAAAAAATCAATGTTATCGGTTCTGGCCGGACTGATAGCGGTGTACATGCGCTCCAACAAATAGCTCATTTTGATTGGAATACGGATATGGCCACGTGTGATATTACGCCTGCTCTGAATGGCAATTTACCTGAAGATATTCGGGTAATGGATTGTGCGGTGGTCCCGGGTGATTTTCATGTCCGTTTTTCAGCAGTCAAACGGCAGTATGTGTATCAATGCAGGATCGATAATTCTATTATGGACCGACATATAGTATGGAAGACAGGAAAACTTGACGTTGAGAAATTGAATGAATTGGCATTATTGATCATGGGTGAGCATGATTTCACCTCTTTCTCGAAATTCAATCCCGAGGTTGAAAATAGGGTGTGTACAATCACATTATCTGAATGGTCAAATGAAGGTGAAATCGTAAATTACAGGATTGCTGCGAACCGTTTTTTACACCATATGGTGCGTTACCTTGTTGGCTCCATGGTGGAAGTAACCCGCAAAAAAATGACAAAATCAGAATTTGAAAAACTGCTCAATGAACCGAGAGAAAATGTGAAGATATTTAGAGCCCCGGCCCAGGGATTGTTTTTAGAAAAAGTAGAATACAATGGCGCGGATCAATTCTAGTATACTTTTTTTCCTGGCATTTTTGAATGGCCAATGGGGAATTGATGAATCACGCCAAACTGCCATTACAAGAGCCATTGAAGCGGTGGAGCCTTCTGTAGCTTCCATCAGTGTGGTACAGATGCGGGATGTGTACAGCCCCTTCAGCCGGGACCCATTTTTTGACTTTTTCTTTCCCGAACGCCGCCGTAAGCGAGAAGTACATAGTTCTGGTTCCGGAGTGGTCATCAGCCCCGATGGGTATGTGCTAACCAATTTTCATGTTATCGAAAATGCCACAGAAGTAATGGTAACCCTTCCCGGAGGAGATGAGTTTAAAGCTGATATTATGGGCACAGATTACATTACGGACTTGGCCTTACTCAAATTGAACGGCAGCAATTTTCCATACGCTGAAATGGGTGATTCTGATAACCTTATTATTGGCGAATGGGTCATTGCTTTGGGTAATCCTTTCGGTCTGTTTGACATCAGTAAGCAGCCTACTGCAACAGCAGGAATTGTCAGCGCAGTGGATATGGACTTTGGATCACAGCAGGGTAGGGTTTACAAAGATATGATCCAGACAGACGCCGCCATCAATCACGGCAACAGCGGAGGGCCATTGGTTAACAGTCTCGGGGAAGTAATCGGAATCAATACATTTATATATACCGCTTCTCAATTTTCTGAAGGGAGCATTGGTATTGGTTTTGCCATTCCAATCAATTTAGCCAAAGATATAGCTGAAGAATTAAAAGTGAGCGGTAAAATCGACCGCAGTTTTTCCACAGGTCTTGCCGTGGAACGCCTGACACCGGAAGTGGCAGAATACCTGGATGTTCCCTTTACCCGCGGTGTTATTGTAGTGGAGGTGGAAACAGGGAGTAATGCCGAAAAAGCGGGCGTTGAAGTTGGGGATATTATATCAGCTGTCAATGGTCAAAAGATCAGCAGTTCACGGGAGATATTGAAAATTATCAAGGAAAGCGACCTCCGCTCCGGTAATAAGATCAAATTAAAGATCTATCGCGATGGTAGAACCATAACCAAAAACCTCACTTTAGCCCGGGTACAATAATGATAGCTCCTGAGGGCAGAAAAATATTAATTGCACTAATGGTGAGCACATTGCTGTGTGGCCTTACCGGTTATGTTTATGAGCAAGGATTATTGAAAATATTTTTTTATATATTTGGAGTACTATTTGTTTTCAGCCTCAATTTTTTTCGTGATCCCACCCGCGTCGCTCCCCAGGGAGAAGGTTTATTGGTAGCGCCGGCTGACGGCAAAGTGGTATTGATCGATGACGTGGAAGATGAAACTGTGGGCAGGGCTAAACAGATCTCAATATTTTTGAATGTATTCAACGTTCATTCCAATAAGATTCCTGTGGGTGGGGTAGTGGAAAGCGTGGACTATAAAAAAGGTGAATTCAAAGCAGCCTTTGACCATGCTGCCAGCGATGTGAATGAACAGGCAGTGATTGTTTTGTCACGGGATAGAATGAAGGTGAAAGTGAAACAGATTGCGGGGCTCATCGCCCGGCGCATTCATTGTTACGCAGAAGTGGGTGCAACTGTAAAGACTGGTGAACGGTTTGGTTTCATTATGTTTGGTTCACGTACTGATCTCATTGTACCTTTCAATTCTGTGGTCAACGTGAAGGTTGGTGACAAGGTAACAGGCGGCAAGACCGTTATCGGTCAGCTCAAAGCAAGAATATGAAAACAAAAGGCAAAAAGCACAGATTCATTCCCAATCTCATTACGGTGGTGAACATGTTCCTGGGTTTTATGGGTATCGTCATGATGATTAAGGGCGATCCCATCCGCGGGGGCTGGCTGATCCTTTTTGCCGGGCTCTGTGATGTGGCCGACGGTAAACTGGCCCGCTTGCTGGGGATCCCCTCCAAGTTTGGCGTGGAATTTGATTCCTTTGCGGACACGGTCTCTTTCTGCGCCGCGCCGTCCCTGTTGATCTACACGGTCTATGTAGATGGACTTCCGCCCCTGCTGGGCGGATTGATCGCCTTTACTCCATTATTATTCGGCACCATCCGCCTGGCCCGTTTTAATATTCTCCAGGATGACGACCCGAAATCATTTTTTATTGGTTTAACAACTCCGGTGAATGCCATCATGATTGTGAGTTTTATGCTTTTCAACCACCAGGTGTGGGGTGAAATGGGCGATCCGCGCATTGCCTTGCCAATGTTCGTAGCCTTGGGCTTTATGATGGTCAGTCCCATCCGGTTTTCTAAATTTCCATTATTGTCCTTTAAAAAAGGTAAGTCCAATACGTTGCAGCTTATTGGCGTTGTTATACTTATTGCCAGCGCCATTTTATGGCGGGGAATCATCTTGTTTCCCCTCATGGCCTTTTATATACTCTGGAGTACCATCAAGTGGATGCTGTACCACGACCGCTTTGAAGAAGAAGTAACTATTCCCAAATAATGGTAAAACGTTCCATAGCGCTTATCACTCTTACTTTATTTGTCGGCGCCATGGCCGGGACGTTGGTAGGAGAATTACTGGGCTGGATCCTACCCGCAGGCGTGGTGAAGGACTTTTTTCTGACCAGCGTTTCCTTCGACCTGGCGGGGTTGGTGGGGAATGAAAGCGGTGTCATTGTTTTAGACCTCATCATGTTTACATTAAAATTTGGATTATCTCTGAAGATCAATTTCACCAGTATCATTGGTTTGGCGGGAGCGTACTACTTCCTGCGATATTTCCGATAAGCGTTGTAACTTTCATGTACAAGATTTATTAATAGCGGAGAATTTTATGGAATACACATTAGTAGAAGCGGCCTTTGGGTATTGGGAATTATTACTTATCCTGTTGGTGGTGCTGCTCCTTTTCGGTGCCAAGAAGCTACCGGAACTGGCTCGATCATTGGGGAAAGCCTCCAAAGAATTCAAGGCCGGCGCCGATGAAGTGAAGCGGGAGATAGAGGATGCCGCTTCAGCCGTGGAAGACGAAGACCAGGGTTAATCTTTAATTCAATTCGCGGGCATCCCGCCTGAACAACATTTTCGAAACATTTTTCGCCGTATTGCGTAATGCAATACACATGGAACGCGTAACAAGGAACAATGATCACTTTTGAACATCCGTGGGTCCTGTTGGGACTCCTGCTCATCCCTGCATATTTTTTGTGGAAACAGCGTATTGGCCACAGAAAAGAAGGCACCATGCGCGTGTCTGCACTCCAGCTTATTCCAGATACATTTCGAAAGCGGGGACAGGTCAAGATACGCTTGATCAGTATTCTTAAGTTAATTACAGTATCACTAATAATAACTGCACTTGCACGTCCACGTATAGTGGAAAACATGCAGGAAAAAAATGTCCAGGTGGTGGACATGATCATGGTGCTGGATATTTCCAGTTCCATGCTGGCGGAGGACTTTAACCCCAACCGTTTGGAAGCGGTGAAGCGCACCGCAAAGACCTTCATCCAAAACAGGGAAGAAGATCGCATCGGGCTCTTGGTCTTTGCCGGGGAATCTTTTATTCAATGTCCCTTAACGGTGGACAAAAATGTTTTAAAGAATTTGCTGAAAGAAGTTCGCATTGCCGATAGGGAAGTAGATGGAACCGCAATCGGCATGGCCATCGCCAATGCTACGAATCGTCTTCGATTTAGTGAGGCCGAGAGTAAAGTTATGATCCTCCTTTCTGACGGTAGCAATAATGCCGGAGAATTGGATCCTCTCACAGCAGCGGATCTGGCCAGCCAGTTTGATATCCGTATCTATACCATCGGTGCCGGAACGAACCAGTCCGTGTCGTTCATTCCCAACCGAGGTTATATCCGGAATGAGATCGACGAAAAGACTCTTCGAGAGATCGCCATGAGAACGGGGGGAAAATATTTCCGTGCGTCTGATGAAAATATGCTGGTGAATATTTATGCAGAAATTGATGAATTGGAGAAGACAGAAATCCAAGTGAAGGAATACACCCAATACAAGGAACTCTTCGGTTGGCTGCTCATTCCCGCCATGATGCTGGGATTGTGCTATGAAACGCTGGACCGATCAGTTTTTCGGAGGCGGACGTGATCCATTTTCGTTTTCCATTGGTTTTATTGCTTTATGTACCACTTTTGTTCATGTGGCTCACGTGGACGGTCCGAGCCCGAAAAAATAAGTCAGTGTTCACTCGAAGCGACGGCGCTCTCGAAGAAAATCTGTTTCAGCGTGTGGATTTTAGCCGGATCCGCTGGCAAAAGCGTTTAGGCGTGGTTGGGCTCATTCTATTGGTCTTTGCAGCATCCGGACCCCAGATCGGCACCCGTTTAGCCCCTGTGGAGCGGAAAGGGGTGGACCTGGTCTTCGCCATTGATGTATCCCAGAGTATGGATGCGGAAGATGTAAAGCCAAACAGACTGGAAAAAGCCAAGATCGAGATCAGTCAGATGATCCGTAAACTGAAGGGAGACCAAGTGGCATTGGTAGTCTTTGCCGGCTCTAGCCATCTCTATTTGCCCCTCACCACCGATTATGAAGCGGCCCAATTATTTTTGGACGGCATCGACACAAAATTGATCCCCACCCAAGGAACGGATTTGAGCACGGCTATTCAAACGGGATTATCGGCTTTCACTGAAGAGAGTGAACATTATAAAGTATGTGTATTGGTAACGGATGGCGAGGACCACGAAGGTGCCGCCATCGACCTTGCAGAAACGGCTAGTGACCAGGGTATGATCATCCATACCGTGGGCGTGGGCACGGAGACCGGTTCCTTGATCCCCCTCATCCAAAAGGATGGTTCACGTGAGTATAAGCGGGACCGTCAAGGCATTCTCGTTACATCTGTGCTTAACGAAGGATTGCTCCAGGATATTGCCCGTGCCGGTGATGGTATATTTGTCCGTTTTGATAATCGCGCCGCCAGCCATCGGGAGATCATGACTGCCATCGATACCATGGAAAAACGTACCATCCAGTCTCATGTCTATGCCGAATTCGAGGACCGCTACCAAACATTTGCATTTCTATCATTTCTTTTCCTGGGTGTCAGCATGGTCTTACCCACGCGGAAAAAAGAAGGGTCAACGTGGAGGGGACGGATTGTATAAAATAATTATTTTACTGATGTCTTCAACCCTATTGGCTCAAGACGAAGGACTGAAGGCTTATCAAAGTGGCGATTACGACAACGCCCGAAAGTATTATGAATCCATTTTGAGCGAAAAGGACGAAGACGCCGCCGCACAATTTGGATTGGGAACCACCGCCTTCCAGCAGCAGGATCTCCAGGGAGCATTGGATGCCTTTCAAAGGGCATTGGAAACCGACAATGCAGAATTACAGTCCAAGGCCTATTACAATATTGCAAATGCTCTGGCATCCCAGCAAAAAAATGAAGAAGCGCTGGCCTTTTACCGGAAGTCGTTGGAATTAGATCCATCAGACAAAGATGCGAAACATAATTATGAAATGATCCGTTATCAGCAACAACAGCAGGAACAACAGCAGGAACAACAGGATCAAAATCAGGATCAGGAAAAACAAGAACAACAAGAGCAGCAAAAGCAAGATCAACAGGATCAAGAACAACAAGATCAGAACCAGCAAAATGAGCAGGATCAGCAGGAACAGCGATCACAGGAGGAGCAACAGCAGCAACTGGCCCAGGAAGATGAAGAAAAACAGCAGGATCTTCAGCATGCTCAAGCTATTTTAGATGCCTTGAAAAAGGATGAAAAAGTGAACCAAAAGCGGCAAATGGCTAAAGCCCGTTCCAAAAAATTGGAGAAGGACTGGTAATGCGAATATTGGCACCGATCCTGATTTTGCTTCAAATGGCTGTAGGACAGACTATTACAGCGTCTGTGGATGTGAATCAATTGGCAGTGAACGAAACCTTTACCTTCAAGATTGAGGCCAAAGATGCTGACAATTTGCCTCAAGTGAATTTATTCCCTCTGGAAAAAGATTTTACGGTCATCAGCGGACCGGCCCAGCAGACCAGTTATCAATTCATCAATGGTGAGGCCACCTCCAGTAAATCATTGACGTGGACGTTGGTTCCCAACAAAAAAGGAAAGCTGGTCATCCCGTCCCTGACGGTTGTATTGGATGGGAAGAGACTGAAAACAAAACCCATTCCCATGAATGTGAAGTCCAGCGGTAGTGTAACTCAAAAAGACGAACTTTTTCTATTGGCGGAGATCGATAAGGATGAAGCATTTGTAGGCGAGCAGATCACTGTGACCTATAAACTCTATACGCGTGTTCAAATGAGCCTGGAAGATATCAAATATCCCGAGAGTGTGGGGTTCTGGTCCGAAGAATTATCCGTCCCCCGTCCACCACGATTCAACCAGACCACCATCAGCGGTGTACAATACAACGTGGCGACACTCTATAAAGTGGCATTGTTCCCCACAAAGACCGGCGAATTGGAACTCACGCCAATGACGGCCAGATGCAATGTCCAAGTCAAGACCCGACGGCGCCAGCGGGGAATATTTGATGATCCATTCTTCAATAATTTTTTCAATGAGACTGTGCAAAAAGTACTCCGGACCGAACCAAGAAAGATCCGAGTAAAACCTTATCCTGTTGGGCAACCGGCGAATTTCACCGGAGCAGTTGGACAATTCAAGCTAAAAGCCGCTGTCGATACAGATAAGGTAAAGGCCAACGAAGCAGTGACCTATTATGTGGAATTGGAAGGAACAGGAAATCTGAATATGTTCAGCCTGCCGAAGCTGAATTTTCCAGATAATATGGAAGTATTTCCGCCCACATCCTCATTTGAGCAGGAACAGCTATGGGATCAATTCACCGGCAAAATGAAATGGGAATACATTCTCATTCCCCGTCAGGCCGGGAAGGTATTTCTACCTCGGATCGAGTTAGCTTATTTTGACCCGAATGACAAACAGTTTCATACCATCAGTTCCCGGTCTGTGGAGCTCAATATTTCGCCTGCCAAAGATAACCTGGCCAGTACATCTTCCGGTTTTACTAAAGAAGAGATCGCTCTGTTGGGTCAGGACATTCATTACAACTTCACCACTCCACCAGCATGGATCGAACGGGGCCAGCGGGGAATTCCAATATGGGTCTGGACCAGCTATATTTTAGCCGCCGGGCTTTTTCTGGCGCCTGTGACCTTGTCGCGATACCAACAGCAGCGGATCACCACTGCCGGTCAGCGCATGTCTCATCGTGCCTTGAAAAGGGCGTTGCAAACTTTAAAAGCCCATCCAAACGTGGATGACGTTTCCACGGCGATCTATACGTATTTACAGGAACGCTGGCAGTTGAGAACAGATAATTTGGATCCATTGTCCGTTGAATCAGAATTAAGAGGCATTATACCACCAGAACTTTTGGACGAGCTTATCCAACTATTAAAGGATTGCGATGCAGAACGGTACGCTCCCGGAGCCACAGGTAGTGGTAATATTGCCAATAGGGCCATGACCATTTTGAAAAAAGTGGACGGACACGCATGAGAATGTTTTCCCTATTTCTTTTAACTGTCAATCTGTTCGCCGTCAACGCGGACAGTATGTTTGTCCAGGGAAATTGGTATTTTGAGGATGAAAAATTCATCCAGGCCGCCCGGACATATGAACGGCTTTTAGGATCTGCAGAACACGCGGACCTGTATTATAACCTGGGGAATGCTTATTACAGAATGGGCGAAGTGGGTCATGCAGTCTGGGCCTACGAAAAAGGACTCCAGTTCGAACCGCGGAATGATGACATAAAGCATAATTTGGAGTTAGTGAATACCCGTGTTCAGGACAGGATCACCATGCCCGATGGATTTGCACTTCTGTATTGGTACAGGGCGTTCAAGAATTCGCAAACGGTCAACGACCTCTTAATCTGGGGGAGTACATTTCTTCTGTTAGTGGGGTTGATCTATGCATTGGGACAGTTTCGATTTTTAGGAGAAAAAGCTGTTTCCAGGCTACAGGCCATTTTTGTTATTCTCACTCTCGTTTTTCATGGCATTTGTCTGGACAAATATTGGGATGTATCTGGAACGAAAGAGGGTGTTATTATATCTACCAAAGAGAATGTGTATTCCGTGCCAGCGGTTCGGGATGAGATGATCGTGTTCAAGGTCCATGAAGGGCTCAAAGCCGAGATCACTCAAGTGCAGGATAATTGGGTGGAGATCATTCTTTTAGACGGGAAGAAAGGGTGGGTCCCAGTGAATACGATCCGACCTTTATCATGATTTGTAGTCACAGAGTGCACAAAGGACTTTTCTACGCACTTATTTTTTTTGGATTAGTGGCAGTAGGTTTGGGTCAAGAATCAGATGTAAAAAAAATATTTGATCCCAACGAACACCGTGATGTTCAGCCAAAGTGGCCGGTGATCATCAATAATGTTCTGGAAGGAGAAAATCCCATCGATTCCATATTAACAGCGGATACGGTCCATTGGGTGACAGAAGGTTTCCGCGTCCAGGTCATTGCATCCAAATCCATGACCAAATCTGATTCATTGAGCTCGATCCTTAATGCAACCTTGACAGATTCAGCTTACGTCATTTATGAAACACCCAATTACAAAGTGCGTGTTGGCGATTATGTGGCCCGGGAAGACGCTGATAAAATGCGGGAATCTCTCAATAAAATGGGCTATCGATCGGCATGGGTCATCCGTACACGGATCACTCCCCAGCAGACGGGGATGATCATAAGGACCCAAAAGTAAGTAGTTTGCTGTTTCCCATATAGGAAACATTCATCCAAATAACGTAATTTTTCTTTCTATATTTATCACAATAATTGAGGAATTATGTCCGGTCATAGTAAGTGGGCCACCATCAAACGCAAGAAAGCCGCCACCGATGCCAAGCGGGGTAAGATCTTTACCACCATCATCAAGGAGATCACCATTGCAGCGCGAGACGGTGGAGGCGATATAGATAGTAATCCACGCCTGCGCCAGGCTGTGGCCAATGCCAAGTCGGCTAATATGCCGTCGAACAATATCCAGCGGGCTATCAAGAAAGGCACAGGTGAACTTCCGGGCGTGACCTATGAAGAAGCCACTTTCGAAGGGTATGGACCGGCAGGTGTGGCCATCATGGTGGAGTGCCTCACCGATAACCGCAAGCGGACCGTTGCAGAGATCCGCCACCTCATAATCAAATACGGCGGCAATTTGGGGGAAAAAGGTTCCGTAAACTGGATGTTCGATAAAAAAGGGCAGATCACCGTGAAGGCCAACGGTCATGAAGAAGACACGGTTTTTGAAGCTGCATTGGAAGCCGGAGCAGAGGATTTTGAAATCGATGGCGATGCGTTTATAGTATCAACCGATCCGTCTGATATCATGTCAGTTCGTGATAATTTGGAAAATAGCGGTTATGAGATCGAATCGGCCAATGTTGATCTCGTACCAAAAAATCTCCAAAATGTGGATAGTGATAAGGAAAATTCAGTGATCACATTATTAGAAGCGTTGGAAGACCATGATGATATCAAGGCTGTGTACACCAATTTTGATTCCGAGGACTGATGCGGGTCATTGGGTTTGATCCGGGCATCAATGTAACAGGATTTGGCATCTTGGACTATTCCAAGCGGAATGCCAAAGCCCATGGGTACGGCGTGATCCGTCCACCTCAAAATAAACCCCTTCAAGATCGTTTGCATTACCTCCATGAAGAAACCATGAAATTATTAACGGAATTTCAGCCGAATGTAGTGGCCGTGGAAGATACGTTCTACCATAAGAATTTTAAATCAGCGCTCATGCTTGGCCAGGCCAGGGGCATGGTGCTATTAGCTGCTGCTCGAAATGAGATCACTTGTACGGAATTTGCACCAAAGAAAGTAAAGCAGTCTGTAGTGGGCAATGGCAATGCCACCAAAGAACAGGTCCAGTATATGGTCCAGAATATTTTAAAACTGAAAGACACTCCCACTCCATTTGATTCATCCGATGCCTTGGCAGTGGGCTTGTGTTACATTAATCAGCAGCAATTCGTCCAATGATCGATTCTATCAAAGGTACTCTTTTCCATAAAGATCCCAGCCATGTAGTACTGGATATGAACGGTATTCGATTGAAATTATCCATTACTGTCGCCACGTATAACGGTCTCCCTGAAAAAGGGAATGATGCAGAATTACTTACGTATCTGAATGTCCGTGAGGACCTCATGGAACTGTATGGATTTGGAAATGCGGAAGAACGAAATATGTTCACTATGTTAAATACGATCAGCGGCATCGGTCCCCGGTCAGCCATGAATATTCTCTCTGGTTCCAACCCCATTGAATTCAAAAAGAATATTATTGCTGGTGACGTGAAATCGTTGACCATTATCCCCGGGATTGGAACCAAGACCGCCAAGCGCATCATTGTAGAATTAAAGGAAAAATATGTAGATGAAGATGATGATAATTTGGATTTCATGACAAGTGCAGATGATGGTGTTGCAGGAGATGCGGTGATCGCGCTCATATCGTTAGGTTATAAGCGGGGCCAGGTCAATCAAGCTATTCGGGCGTTGGAGGCTGAAGGTGAACTGGATGGCAGTATTGAAACCATTATCAAAAAAGCGTTATCTAAACTTTAATAATCAATGAGAATCGCCACACGGATCAGCCGTTTGGGAACTGAAACGGCATTCGCTGTTTCTGCCCAGGCGCGGGAATGGGTAGCCAAAGGAAATAAAGTGTATCCATTCCACTTGGGTGACATCAATTTATCCACTCCACAAAATATCATTGAAGCTGCCAATCGATATATCGTTGATGGTAAAAATGGATATTGTCCGTCTGAAGGTATCCTGTCTTTACGAGAAGCGCTGGCTCATGATGTTGGTAGTAAACGGGGTGTGTCTTATGGTCCGGAGAATATATCGGTTCAGCCCGGCGGCAAACCCACCATTGGAAAATTCATCCAGGCGATTATGAATCCCGGTGATGAAGTGCTGTATCCCAACCCAGGTTATCCCATCTACGAGAGCCAGATCGAATACCATGGCGGAAGTGCAGTCCCATATAGATACGATGAGACCGATAAAGGCTTTGAGATCGATATCGAAAAACTCCGTTCATCCGTCACCGATAAGACTGTGGCGCTGATCTACAATAATTATAACAATCCTATTTCAGCGGAATCTTCCCGTGAAGAAATGGAAACCTTGGCGCAATTAGCTATCGAAAATGACCTGTGGGTCTTGAGTGATGACGCCTATTATGAAATGCTGTATGATACGGATCCGTTATCCATCGTGAATATTCCCGGCATGCAGGAACGAACGGTGATACTCTACACATTCTCCAAGAAATTCGCCATGACCGGCTGGCGGATCGGTGCGTCCATAGGTCCGGAAAATGTGATCAAGGTGATCAACAAACTGAATGTGAATGATGAATCTTGTACCAACCATTTTCACCAATGGGCTATGGTGGAAGCGATCAATGGAGATCAATCTGGGTCAAAGGCTATACTAGATGAATTGCGTAAAAGGAGAGACGTGTCTTTGGAAGGATTGAATGCGATAGAGGGGATCGATATTGCTACTCCTGAATGCACATTTTATCTTTTTCCCAATGTAACTCGAATCATGGAGCGAAAAAGGCTCACATCTGTTGCTGATCTTCAAGTCGGAGCTTTACACAATTCAGGTGTTTCATTTTGTACACGTGATCATTTTGGACGTCCTCAAGAAGGAGAAACTGATTTTTATATCCGCTTTGCTTATTCAGGGATAACGGTGGAAGATATCAAAGAAGGCATGGTTAAGCTGAAAGACTACTTCGAATCCAGCGACTGAATTGACCATGGAAACTCCACTATACCAAAGACATATTGATCTTAACGCAAAGATGGTAGATTTTGCCGGCTACCAAATGCCTATCCAATACTCCGGGATCATCCAGGAACATAATGCTGTGCGAAATGGCTGTGGAATATTTGACGTGAGTCATATGGGAGAATTCATTGTCAGCGGTGATGGTACGGAAAATTTTTTGAATTATATGACGGTGAATGAAGCATCCTCTATGAAGGTTGGCGATACTCAATATTCTGCCATGTGTTACGATCATGGCGGAATTGTGGATGATCTGTTGATCTATAGATACGAAGACCGGTTCATGCTGGTGGTGAATGCATCCAACTTGGAGAAGGATCTAAAATGGTTGATGGACCATAAACCAGATACGGTTACAATCGATAATAAAAGTGTTGAGATCGGACTCATAGCCCTTCAAGGACCCAGATCAAGGGATATTTTACAAGATGTCATTAATGAAGATCTGAATGACGTATCATTTTATACATTTATAGAGCATAATGGAATGACCATAGCCAGAACAGGGTATACTGGCGAATTGGGGTTTGAGATTTATGGTGATCATAATTTTATAAATGAAGTATGGGATGCTATTATGGACACCGGTCAAGTAGAGCCATGTGGGCTTGGATGTAGAGATACTTTGCGGATGGAAATGAAATATTGTCTCTATGGGAATGACATTGATGAGACTACTAATCCCATCGAAGCAGGGTTGGGATGGATCACCAAATTAGGTGGTGATAATTTTATTGGAAAAGAAATGGCCATCCAGGCAAAACAGGAGAAAATACGTCATCTGGCTGCATTTGAAATGGTGGACAGGGCCGTGCCCAGGAAAGGGTATTTGATCTATGCTGATGGTAAAGAAGTAGGTGAGGTGACCAGTGGGACACAATCTCCATCCTTGCAGAAAGGTATAGGGTTGGGCTATGTTCAGTTTGGGAAACATAAACCCGGCATGGACATTGAAATTGACATTCGCGGGAAAATGAAAAAGGCTGTTATTATCAAACCACCATTTTACAAACAGGGGAGCGCCCAGTCATGAGCACTATTCTTGTGACCGGTGGATGCGGATTCATTGGCTCCCATCTCATTGATAAGCTGTTAAGTCAACGTAAACAGGTTGTATGTATCGACAATCTGAATGACTTTTACCATCCAGAAATCAAACTATTGAATCAAAAGAGACATTTAGATTATAAACGGTATTCCTTTCATAAAGGGGATATACGCGATCATGTGTTCATCAGGGAAATATTCAATACGTATACATTCGATACAGTGATCCATTTGGCTGCCATGGCCGGAGTCCGTCCGTCCCTGGAAGATCCGGTCTTATACACAAAAGTGAATATCAATGGAACACAGGTTCTTTTAGAAGAAATGAAAGACAAGGAAATCAAAAAATTTATATTTGCGTCGTCATCTTCCGTATATGGAAATAATGATAAGATACCTTTTTCTGAAACGGACATGGTAGACCAGCAGATCTCGCCCTATGGTGCCACAAAGAAAATGGGGGAAGAGCTTTGTTTTACATATGCACATCTTTACCAGATCCCCACAGTTTGCCTGCGCTTCTTTACTGTCTATGGCCCCAGGCAGCGACCGGAAATGGCCATTCATAAATTTGTCCGCCATATTTTAAGCGGACAGCCTCTTCCTTTTTTTGGAGATGGAAGTACAGCGCGAGATTATACTTACATTGATGACATCATTAGTGGTATAATTGCGGCACTGGAATCAAACGAAGATTTCATGATTTACAACCTCGGAAACTCTGAACCAGTTAAATTGGCCGATCTGGTTTCCACAATCAGTGACGTCACTGGAGAAAAGGCTTTTCTTGATGAACAAGCTCTTCCCTCCGGCGATGTGCAGCGTACATACGCCGATATCTCTCGTGCAGAATCACGACTGGATTACTCTCCAACAACCCATTTTTACGATGGTGTCGTAAAATTTGTTGACTGGTTCAAGTCCGTGAAAACGGAACATCCCCAGCTGTTTTGAAAGACCGCCGACTCGAAATATTAGGCATTTTGACCATGGCCACTTCACTGCTGGTTTTCATAAGCCTGGTTGGATACAGTCCCAGCGAAGACCCGGGAATTTCACCCAATGTGCAAGTGGAAAATCCGCTGGGAATCCTGGGTGTTTACCTTTCATACTTTTTCATCAAGTTTTTATTTGGTTATCCCATGTTCGTATTACCCGTTTTGGGTATCATATGGGGGTGGCTCTGCTTTAGTCAAAAGGAACTAAAAGCATTTAATCGAATTGCTGGCTATGTTGTTGGTGCCGTGGTTATGCTTTCAGTGACTATTGGTCTGGTAGAGATTGGGATGAATGAGCGGTCAGGGTTGGATTTCACTGCCAGTGGTCTCATCGGAGGGAATTTGGCCAATTTTCTTTACAGCTTTTTGGGATTGATTGGAACATCCATTTTACTATTTGCACTCTGGCTGGTGTTGATTCGTGGTTATTTTGAATTCAGTTTTTATGGACCTCTGGAAAAACTGGGTATCAAGATCAACAAAAAGCGCGACGAGCAAAAGCTGAAAAAAGAAATGGCTACGACAGAAGAAGCCAAGCGTAAACATACCCAGGAATTATTGAAAAAGATAGATGCTCAACGGGAAGAAGAAACTATTCCAGAACCGGTCCAAGAAGCAGAAAAAGATGCAACTGAAGAAATTGATGAAGAGGAACCTGTTCATCAAACGGCAGCTACTACAACGGTTCCCACCACATCATTACCTGAATTGGCTGAAGAAGAATTTATCAGGGATGAAAAAGATGAGATAGTTGGTGAAGAATCAGATTTAGAAGATGAGCTAGCCCATCCACCTCCTGCCGAAGATATAGCTGAAATGGTAGATGAAAACATTGAAGTGGGAGAAATGGTGGAAGAAGAGGAAGTAAACCTCGATGAAGTAGAAGAACGCCAGCAACCTAGGCGAGAATACCAGTTACCGTCTTCAGACATTTTGGCGACACCCGTAAATATAACAGATACTATGAGTCGAAATGATCTTGTTGATCGTGCCAATTTTTTAACGCAATCCTTGTTGACCTTTGGTGTAAAAGGGAAGGTAGTCAATGTAAGCCCGGGACCGGTGATTACCCTCTTCGAAGTTGAACCTGATGAAGGTGTTCGTGTGAATAAATTCGTCCAGCTTGCGGATGACCTGGCCAGGGTTATGGAAGCCAGCCGTGTTCGTGTCATTGCACCGATCCCAGGAAAATCATCTGTAGGGATCGAGATCCCCAACCGCAATCCGGCGACAGTCTACTTCAAATCGGTCATCAATTCTGAAAAATTTGCCATATCCGAAACCAAATTAAATTTAGCGATCGGAAAAAATACTTCCGGAGAAATCGCCACGCTGGACTTAGCAGCTATGCCGCACTTACTCATTGCCGGAACAACAGGATCAGGCAAATCTGTTTGTTTGAATTCAATCATTTGCAGTCTATTGTACAGTTGCACACCAGATGAATTAAAATTTGTAATTATCGATCCAAAGAAAGTGGAAATGTCATTATACAGAGCGTTGGATGGATACCATTTGCTTTCAATGGAAGATATTGATGAACCCATCGTCACCACAGGTGAAAATGCTGTTTATGCACTGCGGGCCGTGGAAAGAGAAATGGGCCGTCGTTATGATGTATTGGCTGACGCAGTTGTACGCAACATCGATGAATACAATAAAAAGATGACAAAGAACGGTGAAACGATCATGCCCTATATTGTAGTAGTAGTTGATGAATTGGCTGACCTTATGATGCTCAACGCCCGAGAGGTAGAAGCTCCCATAGCTCGATTAGCGCAATTGGCTCGTGCAGTGGGCATACACTTGGTCATCGCGACACAACGCCCATCCGTGGATGTGATCACCGGTTTGATCAAGGCCAATTTTCCGTCCAGGATAGCTTTCCAGGTCGCCAGTAAAATTGATTCCCGAACCATTATAGATATGACCGGAGCTGAAAAACTCATTGGCAGGGGAGATATGCTTTATTTAGGATCAGGTTCATCAGATCCGGTCCGGTTGCACAATGCATTTCTATCCCTGGATGAAATCGAAGCATTGATGACGCATATTCATGAACAGCCAAAAGCATCAGAATTGATTTTGCCTAGTATTCGCGAAGGCCAAATAGCTGGTGGTGTTACTGTTGATAGCAGCGGAGGTGATGAGCAGGACGAATTATTAAATGAGGCTATACGGTTGGTTATCACACATCAGCAAGGGTCTATATCGCTCATTCAGCGGCGCTTGAAAGTTGGCTATTCTCGAGCTGCACGTCTAATCGATCAAATGGAGCAGATTGCAGTTGTTGGTCCATTCACCGGGAGTAAAGCGCGCGAAGTGCTTGTGGATGAGACCTATTTACTCCATTTAGAAAATTAAGGAAATGGGTGTCCGTCTGCCCATCTCGGGGCTTTTATTTTTTTCACTTTTACAAGGAAGTACTCCATCAGATCTAGATTCACTAAAGACTGGGTTGCAATTTTTTAAGTGGAAAAAAGTCGAAGTAGAATTAAACCAAATTCAATACGATCAAAAGTATAATTCTATTCTGTCGGTCTCCTTTATTGATTCAGCAGCCTATTTGATTGCATCCACTGAACAGGATATTTTTATTTCCGGGAATGATGTCAAAACATTTAATCAAAATACTAAACAGCTCATTATAGATGAACGCCTGCCTGGAGATAAAGATGTGTTGTCAATTATGGCAGGTGATTTGTCAGGAATAATATTGACGGATAAACGGAACGAAAATGGATTAATCACGTTTGCATTCGAAATGAAAGACTTTGGCATGAGTGGAATTATTGCAGTTAAAAATGATAGCTGGCACTTTGATAATCTGCACGTTGATTTTGACCAGGACAATTGGATTGGTTTAAAGGTTCTTAGTTGGCAAATGTTAAGGGGCAGTTATTCTTTTTCAGAATTTGGCAATGAAGCACTGGAAGTGATCGATTTACGTGAATAGAATTACAAAATTAATAATTGGAATCGCAATTAGTATTGCCGGCCTTTGGTATGCATTTCGAGGTATGAATTTCAGTGAACTTATCGATCACTTATCCCAAACTAATTTTTCATTTATTTTACTTGCTATGGGAATCATAGTTGTGAGCGTTGCCCTGCGTGCCTATCGCTGGCAGCTAATGTTGAAACCAATTCAAACGATCACGTTTAATCCCCTGTTTGCATCAACGATGATTGGTTATTTCGGTAATAGTGTGTTGCCCTTCAGGTTAGGAGAATTATTGCGTGCCTACTCAATTTCTCGTAAAGAATCAATCACCTCTTCTGTAGCATTTGGGACTATCATCATGGAGCATATCCTCGATTTGATGGGCTTGGCAGCTGTTATGATATTTTTCGCCTTCTTCTCACCATTGATGGAGTGGAGTGGTAATGTATTGATAGGTTTAGTAGCTCTAACGGTTGGCGGTCTTGGGATAATTATCTGGTTGGGCAGAAGCCATTCCAATTTTCATGAACGGGTTGTCCATTGGAAAATATTTGAAAAATCATCAGGGCAAAAATTATTGAACAGTATCCAAAAAATATTCAAAGGTTTAACATCCATTGGCAGAACAAAGCATTCAGGACAACTGTTCTTAAGTACATTAGCGCTGTGGGTTTTAATTTACGCCAGCATTATTCTGGTCGTTTTGGCAACAGGGATAAATATAAATTGGGTTGCAGTGGGAATCATTTTAATCGCGACCTCATTGGCAATTACAGTTCCGTCAGCACCGGGATATGTTGGCACTTACCACGCAGTTGCTGTTTATGTTTTAGTAAATATATATAATGTTGGGTTAGCAGAATCTCAAGCATTTGCTGTATTAATTCATGCGATTGGATTTATCCCACTAGTTGTGATCGGGTTTTTCTATTTCCTGCGCAGTTCAATTCATATCAGCGATTTGAAAACAGAAGAAATAACAACTTGAAAAAATACGACACCATATTTCTAGACCGTGACGGCACAATAAATCCCGACCCTGGATATATCAGTGATTTACAGGATTTTCAATTTTTTCCATTTGCCTTGGAGGCACTGAAAAAGATGTCTGCTTGCTGCAATCAATTTTGTATTGTGACCAATCAATCCGGTATTGGCCGGGGCATCATTGATGAGTCAAAATTGAATGAAATTCATAATTATATCCGTAGAACATTTGCTGAAAATCAGTTGGAATTAGTTAATATATATTATTGCCCTGATCATCCTGACCGTGCTTCAGAATATCGAAAACCCGGAGTAGAAATGTTTAACCAGGCTGCATCTGAAAATAAGATAGAATTACACAATTCTTTAATGGTGGGTGATGCTGGTTCTGATATGGAAGCCGGTAGTAGATTGAATATGGATACAATGCTTGTCCTGACGGGAAAAGGCCCAAAAACACTACAAAAAATAAATAAAAACCTTACACCAAAATACGTAGTTGAAAACTTGTTGGTGGGTGCAGAATTAATTGCCTCATGAGTACTAAAGTTGCAGTATTAATGGGCGGACCTTCATCAGAACGAGAGGTATCCTTATTGACCGGAAAAGCGATGGTTCAAGCATGTATGGCCAATGGGTATGATACGATCAAAATTGAGTTTGAAAATGATATTATAGCTCATATGGATGAACTTCAAAGTGTAGACGTTGTTCTTCTGGCTTTGCATGGTGGTATAGGTGAAAACGGTCGTATTCAAGGCATGTTTGAGAGTCTGGGTATTAGGTATACAGGATCCGATGCATTGTCATCTGCAATGTGCATGGATAAGCATATAAGCAAATTATTGGCAGAAGATGTGGGGATCGCGACACCAAAATGGCAGCGCATACGTAAAGGAAAATCCATCAATAATGAATTTGGCTATCCATGTGTTGTAAAACCGAATAGCGAAGGCAGTACAATAGGACTTTCAATTGTTAATAGTGAAGGTGATATAAATACTGCTATTGATTTGGCTTTCAATTATGATGATGAGATTCTGATAGAAGAATATATCGAAGGAAAAGAAATCACTGTCTCGATAGTTGATGGTAATATGCTGCCTATTGTTGAAATCAAACCATCCCACGGATTATATGATTATGAGTGTAAATACACTAAGGGGCTAACTGAATATATTTGTCCCGCTGAACTGGATGAACATTTGACTAAAAAGATACAGCAGACTGCCTTGGAGGTTTATAAATTGTTAAAATGCCGTCACTATGGCCGAGTGGATTTTCGCTTGGATGAAGATGATCAGCATTGGTTCTTGGAGTTGAATACACTGCCAGGAATGACGGATACCAGTTTGGTCCCAAAAGCGGCTAAAGCAGTCGGGATGTCGTTTGAACAATTAATTGGAAAAATTATTGAACAGGCTATGCAGAATTAATGGAAGTAAAACTGTATAATACATTAACTCGCAAAAAGGAAGTTTTACAGCCGATTCAGACTGGTAAAATTGGTTTATATACCTGTGGACCTACTGTTTATTCCAGGGCCCACATTGGAAATTTCAGAACATTTGTTTTCGAGGATGTCCTAAAGCGTGTATTGCAGTTGGTGGGTTATGATGTTAAACATGTTATGAACATTACAGATGTAGACGATAAGACCATAAAAAAAGTTAAAGAGGAAAATAAACCATTAGCTGATATAACATCAAAATATACAACTGAATTCATGGAAGATTTGGCTACATTGAAAATATTACCAGCGGATCATTTTCCAAAAGCGACTGATCATATCCAGGAAATGATCCATATGATTCAAACGTTGGTTGATAAAAATATAGCTTATGTAACCAAAGATAATTCTATCTTTTTCTCGATAGGTGCATATACTGAATATGGCAAACTGGTTAATATTGATATGCAAGGCCAAAAGCAAACAGAAAGAATTGCTGCGGATGAATACACAAAGGATAATCCGCAGGATTTTTCATTATGGAAATCATGGAAGAAAGAGGACGGTGATATTTACTGGAACTCACCATGGGGCAAAGGCCGGCCTGGCTGGCACATTGAATGCTCTGTAATGTCAACGCAATATCTAGGCGAACATTTTGACATACATTGTGGGGGAGTTGATAATATATTTCCCCACCATGAAAATGAGATCGCTCAATCTTGCTGTGCATTGGATTCAGATTTTGTCAATATTTGGATGCATAGTGAGCACCTTTATTTGGCGGATGAAAAAATGAGTAAATCAATTGGCAATATTCAAACTGTACCTGAACTTATTCTGGATGGCCATTCAGCAGAATACTTACGTTTTGCGTTGATTAACAGTCACTATCGATCCAAACTCGCTTTTTCAACTGCAAAAATTGAAGAGTCAAAAAAAGCTATTCATAGAATTAATGAAACATATAATCGGTTACAAAACATTTCATCCAAAGGGAAAAATCAACCGCAAGAATACGAAATTTTTTTAGCTGCATTAGCTGATGATTTGAATACACCAAAGGCTTTGGGAGTTTTATTCAATTATCTACGTGATCTCAACAGGAGATTGGATAATGATAACTTATCAGTGTCAGATGCATCAAAGGGATTGTTATTTATAGAAACTGCAGATATAATATTTTCATTTATACAGGAAGCTTCTTCTTTACCTGATGATGTTGCAGATCTCGTATCAAAAAGGGAACGGGCCCGCGAAGAAAAGAATTGGCTATTGTCGGATAAACTGCGTGATGAGTTGAAGGATCGAGGGTGGATTGTCGAAGATACTTCTGATGGCAGCAAATGCTACCGCGTTTAACTTAATATAGTTTATTATTTTTTCTATATAAAACTCTCTTGCAGGATATTCAATTTTATCTCTAATTTTGAAGGCTTTGCATTTCCTGATTTTCGTACAATAATTAACCATTGATTTCTCGACGGTCAGGTTTGCCTGAATTGGATGATTCAAAATAATAAGAATACCCGGCATGCCACCGTAGCTCAGCTGGTAGAGCAACTGATTTGTAATCAGTCGGTCGGGGGTTCGAGTCCCTTCGGTGGCTCACGCTCTTTAAAAATGAATGAAATAGTCTGTTGGGGAGATGGCCGAGCGGTCAATGGCAGCAGACTGTAAATCTGCCGGCGTACGCCTACGGAGGTTCGAATCCTTCTCTCCCCACAATAATGCGGGTGTAGCTCAGTTGGTAGAGCATCAGCCTTCCAAGCTGAGGGTCGCGAGTTCGAATCTCGTCGCCCGCTCTTTTGGGCAGATGCAGATACGCCCAGAGAACGTGGGCTGAATAAATGCCTACGTAGCTCAGTCGGTAGAGCACTTCCTTGGTAAGGAAGAGGTCACCGGTTCAAGTCCGGTCGTAGGCTCAATGTAAAGCAGAGAATGAACAAAAAAATAAGGAGATCGAAAGATGTCTAAGGAAAAATTCGAGAGAACAAAACCACACGTGAATATCGGCACGATAGGTCACGTGGATCATGGTAAGACAACGTTGACAGCAGCGGTAACGCTGGTTCAGTCAGCCCGTGGTATGGCCGAGATACGTTCATTTGACAGTATCGATAATGCCCCGGAGGAGCGTGAACGCGGAATCACAATCCAGACAGCCCATGTAGAGTATGAGACAGAGAACCGTCACTATGCTCACGTAGATTGTCCCGGACACGCGGATTATATTAAAAACATGATAACTGGAGCGGCCCAGATGGATGGCGCCATTTTGGTTGTCAGTGCTGCAGATGGTCCCATGCCTCAGACCAGAGAACATGTTCTTTTGGCTCGTCAGGTAAATGTACCCAGTGTATTGGTTTTTATGAATAAGACAGACCAGGTGGATGATCCGGAACTGCTGGAGCTGGTAGAGATGGAATTAAGGGATTTACTCAATGAATATGAGTTTCCGGGGGATGATACACCGATCATAAAGGGAAGTGCCTTAAATGCACTGAATAATCCCGGTGATGAAGTTGCCAATGCGTGTGTAGTAGAGTTAATGGACGCCTGTGACAGTTTTATCCCTGAACCTAAGCGAGATGTAGATAAGCCCTTTTTGATGCCTGTGGAAGATGTATTTTCAATTACGGGTCGCGGTACAGTAGGTACGGGTCGAATAGAGCGTGGTATCATCAAAGTTGGAGATGAAGTAGAAATGATCGGTATGGGAGAGCATAAGAAGACAGTGGTTACGGGAGTTGAGATGTTTAGAAAACTTCTGGATGAAGGCCAAGCAGGAGATAATGCCGGTTTATTACTTCGAGGAGTTGATAAAGAAGAATTGAAGCGCGGTATGGTATTAGCTATACCGGGATCCATTACCCCTCACACAAAGTTCAAGGCGAATGTATATGTATTAAAGAAGGAAGAGGGCGGACGTCATACACCGTTTTTTAATGGGTATCGTCCCCAGTTTTACTTCAGGACGACAGATGTAACGGGAGTCGTGACATTGCCGGAAGGAACGGAGATGGTTATGCCGGGTGATAACATAGAAGTGGATGTAGTATTAATTACATCGATTGCTATGGATAAGGAACTGCGTTTTGCTATTCGTGAAGGCGGACGGACTGTAGGTGCTGGTGTCGTAACGGAGATTGTTGAGTAAGCTATGGCTGGAAACAGCAAAAGAGATATCATCCAAATAGAAAGTACAGCTGGTACTGGTTATCGTTATACGATTACAAAAAGCAGACGTCTTCATCCTGATCGTATTGAATACAAAAAATATGATCCGGTGGTACGAAAGCACGTGATGTTTAAAGAAACGAAATAGCTGACCAGTTGGGGTGAAAATTTCAATTACACATAGGAGTGTAGCTCAATTGGTAGAGCACCGGTCTCCAAAACCGGGGGTTGAGGGTTCAAGTCCTTCCACTCCTGCAGAAATAGTAAACGCTCTTTAAAAAGAAATATGATAAAAAAAATACATCAATTTTTCAACGATGTTCAGTTTGAAATGGGTAAAGTATCCTGGCCAACATGGGAAGAATTAAAAGGATCAACTTATGTTGTTATTACAGTATCGCTATTAATTGGTGTATTTTTGTTTTTCATTGATATTATCCTTTCACGAATCATGAATGTGCTGCTCTAATTATGGAATGGTATACATTAAGAGTTATTTCCGGTAAGGAAAAAAAAATTCGAGATAATATCCTTTATGAAGTTGAAACTGAAGGTATGAAAGACGTAGTGACTGATATACTAGTGCCTTCTGAAAATATTATTGAAATGAAAGATGGTAAAAAGAAAATACGAAATAGAGTCTTTTTCCCAGGATATTTGTTAGTCAATATGGATATGAATAAAGAAACGCGTTATCTGGTTGAAAATATTACCGGAGTAATGAGTTTTGTTGGACCGCAAGGTGAGCCGCAACCTGTTAAGACAGATGAAATTAATCGAATTATTGGTGTTGTAGAAAGTGGTGAAGCTCGAGAAGTAATTAAAACACTTTATCGAGTTGGTGATCATGTGAAAGTTACGGATGGCCCATTTTTAGAATTTAGCGGTTATGTACAAGAAGTGAATGAAGATAAGCAAAAATTGAAAGTATCCGTCAGTATTTTTGGTCGACCAACCCCAGTTGAGTTGAATTATTTACAAGTTGAACTTGAAAAATAGGACCTGTCTATAATGGCAAAAAAAGAAATAGGCTTTATCAAATTACAAATTCCGGCTGGTCAAGCGAATCCTGCACCACCAGTTGGACCGGCTTTAGGTCAGCACGGGGTAAATATTATGGAGTTCTGTAAAGCCTTTAATGCTGCAACTCAAGATCAGCAAGGTATGATTATTCCTGTGGTTATTACTGTCTTTGCAGATCGTAGTTTTAAATTTATTACCAAAACACCTCCGGCTGCTATTTTGCTAAAAAAAGCTGCAAAAATTGATAAAGGTTCTCCGGAACCAAATAGAGATAAAGTAGGAAAAGTATCTGAAAATGATTTGAAAGATATTGCGGAAATTAAAATGGAAGATTTGAATGCAAATACGATTGAACAAGCAATGGAGATGATTAGAGGCACTGCCAGAAGTATGGGTTTGGAGGTGCGATAATAATGAAAAAATCAAAACAAAGAAAAGCTACAGAAGAACATTTTGATAAAACAAAAGAATATTCATTAGAAGATGCTGTTAAGCTTCTGGATGAATTAAAATTTGCCAGCTTTGATGAAACAGTAGACATGGCAATTAATTTAGGTGTTGACCCTCGCCATGCTGAAGAAAATATTCGCGTTACTACTAGCCTCCCGAATGGTACCGGTAAGGAAGTAAAAGTACTTGTGCTGACTCGCGGTCCAAAAGAAAAAGAAGCACAAGATGCAGGTGCAGATTATATTGGTAATGATGATTTTCTTGAAAAAATTAAAGGCGGTTGGGCGGAAATAGATAAAATAATTGCAACCCCAGATTTAATGGCAGATTTAGGAAAACTTGGAAAAATTTTAGGACCAAAAGGACTTATGCCAAATCCGAAAAGCGGTACAGTAACAATGGATGTGAGTAAAGCTGTAAAAGAGATTAAAGCCGGGAAGGTTGAATTGCGTGTAGATAAAAATGGAATCATCCATACTATTTGCGGTAAAACATCCTTTAACAAGAATCAATTATTGGAAAATGTTCGTGCTATTTATGAAACAGTTATAAAGGCAAGACCAGCATCTGTAAAAGGAACATATTTTAAAAAGTTGACTTTGTCCACGACAATGGGTCCTGGAATTAAAGTAGATTTAACAAAGGTAAGGTAGAAATACGAATGCCTAATACTAAAAATATTGAAGCAGTAGCAGAATTAAAAGAAAAGCTGAATCGTGCTAAAGCAGTTTATTTTACAGATTATCTTGGGTTAGATGTAGAAAGTATCACCGATTTACGAAGTCGATTCTTTCAGGAGAATGTTGAATATTCAGTCGCTAAAAATACATTGATAAAAATAGCAGCTGAAGAAAATGAAATTAAAGGTTTGGATAAATTATTAAAAGGACCCACAGCAATCGCTATTTCATACGATGAACCAACAAGTCCTGCGAAAGTGATAAAAACTTTTTCAAAAGAACATGATAAACCAGAAGTTAAAGGAATTTTGTTTGATGGTGATTTGTTAGATGGGTCGGAATTCAAGCGTTTGGCTGATATCCCCACCAAGGTAGAGTCATTAGCTATACTGGCTGCTATGCTGCAAAGTACAATGAATAAACTAGTAAATACACTGAATGCGCCATTAACAAATGTGGCTAATGTGTTAAATAATTTAAAAGAACAGAAATCTTAATATCAATAAGGAGTGAAAAAATGGCTGAAGTAAAACGAGCTGATGTGATGAGTTATCTTGAAACTGCAAACATGATTGAAATATCAGAATTAATTTCTGATATTGAAGAAAAATTTGGTGTTACCGCTGCCGCTCCGGTAGCTGTTGCCGCCGCTGCGTCTGTAGCAGGTGAAGCTGGTGCCGCTGAAGAAAAAGATGCATTCGATGTTGTCATTACTGAAGTAGGTCAATCAAAAATAAGCGTAATCAAAGTTGTTCGCGCTGTGACAGACTTGGGATTGAAAGAAGCCAAAGAATTGGTTGATTCAGCACCGAAAGCTATCAAAGAAGGTGTTGCTCAAGCTGAAGCTGACGAGTTGAAAGCCAAGTTGGAAGAAGCTGGCGCAACTGTCGAATTGAAATAATTCAACAACCGTCATTATATCTATCCATTCTTCAATTTTAACAAAGGAGGCTTAATTGGGAGCCACGACTAAACGTACGTCTAATCGTATTTCTTTTTCGGAAATCAAGTCATTTGTTGACATGCCTGATTTACTCGCACTGCAAAAAGATTCGTTTCAGGAATTTTTGCAGGAAGAGGAGGCTGAAGATGAAAGAAATCATATCGGTTTAGAAGGTGTTTTTCAAAATGTGTTTCCGTTGGAAGATACTCATCGCAATTATGTACTTGAATACAGTAATTATTTTCTGGGTTTACCAAAGTATACTCCTGAAGAGTGCATTGATAGAGGCGTCACATATTCTATCCCCTTAAAAGTACGTCTTGTACTGCATATAACAGATGAGGAAGATAAAAATAAATTTGCTCAAAGTATCGAGCAGGAAGTGTATTTTGGTAACATTCCTTATATGACCGAAAAAGGCACCTTTGTTATTAATGGTGCTGAACGTGTGATTGTTTCCCAATTACAGCGTTCACCCGGAGTGTTTTTTGATGAAAATATTCATCCCAACGGCACAAAGCTATTTCAAGCCCGGATAATTCCTTTTCGAGGTTCGTGGGTAGATTTCACAACGGATATTAATGATTGCTTATTTGCAATTATTGATCGTCGCAGGAAATTTCCTGTAACGATGTTGCTACGTGCATTGGGTTATTCGACAAACCGCGATATCTTTGAAGCATTTGGATCTGTTATTTCATTTGGTTTATCAGACAAAAATATCGAAGACTCGTTTGGTCATACACTCGTGCAGGATATCGTTGATGAATTAACTGGCGAAATCTTTTATGAAGGTGGAACAGAAGTCAATCAAGAAGTAGTTGATACGTTAAAAGAAGCAGGTATTAAATCTATTGAAGTTGTTGATGGGAATAAGAGTTTCTCTTCGATGCTTCTTTTAAATACAATAGGAAAGGATCCGACCCACAATACTGAAGAAGCATTGAGTGTCGTATATCAATTACTCCGTTCCGGTGATCCGCCAAATCTAGAAACTGCACAGAAATTTATTGAACGTATGTTCTTCAGTCCTAAAAAGTATGATTTAGGCCAGGTTGGACGTTATCGCTTGAATCAGCAGTTTGACCTTGATGTACCAGTAGAAGACACAGTTCTAACTATGGATGATATTATACAGGTTTTAAAATTCCTTATAATAATGCGTAAAGGTGATCGGGGACCGGATGATATAGATCATTTAGGAAATCGTCGAGTTAAAACGATTGGCGAACAGCTTACAAATCAATTCAGTGTTGCGTTGAGCCGTATGTTGAGAACTATTTTTGAACGGATGAATCTGCGTGAACAAGAATCGATTACCCCTCAGGATTTAATCAATTCTCGTGTTGTTACTACAGTAATCAATACATTTTTTGGAACAAGCCAATTATCTCAATTTGGTGATCAAACAAATCCTTTAGCAGAGATAACTCATAAGCGACGTATTTCTGCGCTTGGGCCTGGTGGTTTAACCAGGGAGAGAGCGGGATTTGAAGTTCGAGATGTTCACTATACTCATTACGGCCGTTTGTGTCCAATTGAAACTCCTGAAGGTCCAAATATTGGACTGATTTCATCATTAGCGTTATTTGCTGTTGTAAATAACCATGGGTTTATTGAAGCGCCTTATCGACTGTTGAAAAAGAAGGGTAAAAAAGCTTTTGGATCTAAAAAGGTTAAATACTTGTCAGCAGATGATGAAGACAGAGTCATGATAGCCCAATCCAATGTTGCAATGGATAAAAAAGGGCGTTTGATGGACGATGTAGTTCGAGCTCGAATTCGCGGCGACTTTCCGGTTTTACCTCCAATAGAAGTTGATTACATGGATGTTTCACCAAACCAGATTTTAAGTGTCGCAGCCGCATTAATTCCATTTCTAGAACATGATGATGCCAATAGAGCTTTAATGGGATCAAATATGCAGCGACAATCTGTACCACTTATGATGCCTGAAAGTCCTATTGTAGGTACAGGATTGGAAACAAAAGTTGCTACAGATTCACGGACAGCAATTGTGTCTCCAGTTGATGGTATAATTGACTATGTTGATGCAGAGAAAATCTTAATTCGTTCGAGTGAAGTACCTGATGAATTGACATTAACTGAACATACGAACATTGTTGAGATTCCTTTAAAGAAATATCAGAGAACAAATCAGAATTCATCTCAAAATCAGCGTCCTCTTGTAAGCGTAAAGAAAAAAGTAAAAGCAGGTGATATAATTGCAGATGGCGCATCAAGTAACGAAGGTGAACTTGCACTCGGTCGAAATGTGATGGTTGCTTTCATGCCATGGCGTGGATATAACTTTGAAGATGCGATTGTCATTAGTGAACGTTTAGTCAAAAGTGACGAATTCAGCAGTATACACATAAATGAAATTGATTTAGAAGTCCGCGATACAAAACGCGGAGAAGAGGAGCTAACCGCTGAAATTCCAAACGTGAGTGAAAGTGCAACTCGTCAATTAGATGAGCGTGGAATCATTCGAATAGGAGCAAAAGTTCGACAAGGAGATATCTTAATTGGAAAAGTAACACCAAAAGGTGAAACAGATCCAACGCCAGAAGAGAAACTTCTCCGAGCCATTTTTGGAGAGAAAGCAGGTGAAGTAAAAGACGCTTCAAAAACTGCTGATCCCGGCATCAAAGGTGTCGTAATCAATACAAAACTCTTTGAAAAGAAAAAGAAAATTTCTAAAAGGGATTTAAAAGAATCAATCATTTTCTTTCAGAGAGAAACCATGGCAAAGAAACAGTCCCTTAAAAAAGAGCGTGATGAAAAACTTCTTGTTCTACTAAAAGGGCAAATTTCCAGTGGAATTCGCGATAGATCTACTGGTAAAACTCTGATTAAAAAATCTACAAAACTGACGATTAAACGCATAAAAAGTTATGATTTGGAGCGTTTTGCTCATGATGCTCCTTGGATTGAAGATAAAGACACTTGGAAAAAGATCAAAACAGTGTGGCGTTCGTACCGAAAAGAATGGCAAGCTATCGAAGATTATTTAGAACGAGAAGTTTTTAAACTTCGAGTCGGAGATGAATTGCAACCGGGAATTTTACAGCTAGCTAAAGTATATGTTGCTAACAAGCGCAAGATACAAGTTGGTGATAAAATGGCAGGTCGTCATGGAAATAAAGGCGTCGTTGCTACTGTTGTACCTGAAGAAGATATGCCTTTCATGGAAGATGGTACTCCAATAGATATTGTATTGAATCCATTAGGTGTGCCTTCACGTATGAATTTGGGACAGTTATATGAAACGATGCTGGGCTGGGCAGGACATGTGTTAGGTTGTAAATATGAAACTCCCGCATTTGACGGAGCAAAGCCAGAAGAAGTTGAGACTGAATTGAAAAAAGCTAACTTACCTATAACAGGTAAAACAACTCTTGTGGATGGTCGTACCGGAGAAAAATTTGATAATCCTGTTACAATTGGCATGATCTATATGATGAAATTGAGTCATATGGTTGAAGATAAAATGCATGCTCGTTCAACAGGGCCATATTCGTTAATAACTCAACAGCCTTTGGGCGGTAAAGCGCAATTTGGCGGACAGAGATTTGGTGAAATGGAATGTTGGGCATTGGAAGCATATGGTGCAGCCAGTACACTTCGTGAAATTTTAACTGTAAAATCTGACGATGTTGAAGGAAGATCAAAAGTATACAATGCAATCGTTCGCGGAGAGGATCTACCGTCATTTGGTTCCCCGGAATCATTTAGCGTACTGATCAAAGAACTGCAAGGTCTTGGTTTAGATATTGAACTTGAATAAAAATAAAGGGAGGATGACGGTTTGACGTTCATTCAGTCCACAAAAATAGATACATCAAAAGACTATAACTCAATCACCATTAGTTTGGCATCGCCAGAAATGATATTGACGAGGTCATATGGTGAAGTGTTAAAACCAGAAACAATCAACTATCGTTCCTATAAACCTGAAAAAGATGGTCTTTTCTGTGAAAAGATATTTGGACCGGTTAAAGATTATGAATGCCATTGTGGTAAATATAAAGGTATTCGTTATCGTGGAATTATTTGCGATCGTTGTGGCGTTGAAGTAACACGTAAACGCGTTCGTCGTGAACGAATGGGTCATATTACTTTAGCTGTTCCAGTAGTGCATATCTGGTATTTGCGATCAATTCCCAGCAAGTTGAGTTATTTGCTTGGATTAAGTACTAAAAACCTTGAACGAATAATATATTACGAAATTTTTGTCATTATTGAACCGGGTGCGAGTGGCCGGGAAAAAATGGAACTGATCGACGAAGAGGAATATTACGAACTTGAAACGAAATATGGATTTTATGCAGCTACTGAGGAAGAAAGGGACAATGATGATTTCTTCTATGCATCCATGGGCGGAGAAGCTCTTCGTGAAATGCTATCACGATTGAATATGATCGAATTAAAAAATAATCTTATTGAAATCATCAATACATCAAAATCAAAGCAAAAAAGAGAAGATGCTTTAAAAAGGCTGAAGGTTGCCAAAGCATTTTTACCTACACCTGAAAAGAAAAAAGTAAACAATCCTGAATGGATGGTTATTTCTGTCCTGCCCGTAATGCCGCCAGAGCTCAGGCCGCTTGTTCCTCTTGATGGTGGTCGTTTTGCTGCCAGTGATTTAAATGATCTCTATCGTCGAATTATTATTCGTAATAATCGTTTGACGCAATTAATGGAAATCAAAGCACCTGATGTCATTTTACGTAATGAGAAACGTATGCTTCAAGAATCCGTTGATGCAATTTTTGATAATAACCGCAGAAAAACTGCAATACGTTCAGGAACACGCCGTCCACTAAAGTCAATTTCTGATATGCTTCGAGGAAAAACGGGTCGTTTTCGTCAAAATCTTTTAGGTAAACGAGTTGATTATTCCGGTCGTTCGGTTATTGTTGTTGGACCAGAATTGAAATTAAATGAATGTGGGCTACCTAAACCCATGGCTTTAGAATTGTTTAAACCGCATATGATCAATGAATTAATTAAGCGCGGTTTTGCCACAACTCCACGTGGTGCCAAACTCATGATTGAAAATAGTGATCCTATTGTTTTTAAAGTACTAGAATACGTGGTATTAGATCATCCTATTCTATTAAATCGTGCGCCAACACTGCATCGTTTGGGAATCCAGGCCTTTCAGCCCGTATTGGTTGAAGGAAAAGCTATTAAAATTCATCCATTAGTATGCGCTGCCTTCAATGCTGACTTTGATGGTGATCAAATGGCAGTTCATGTCCCGTTATCCATTCAATCTCAGGTGGAAGCTCGCGTGTTAATGTTATCCAGCCATAACATTTTGCATCCAGCGAATGGTAAACCAATTGCAATTCCTTCGCAGGATATGGTTCTTGGTTGTCATTATTTAACACGACCTCGTAAGGGAGCTAAAGGCGATGGTAAGAGTTTTGGCTCATTTGATGAAGTAATAATGGCATACGAAAATAAAGTAGTTGATATGAATGCGATTATTAATGTTCGTCATAAGGGACAATGGCAAAAAGATACAACAGTCGGCCGAGTAATTTTTAATGCAATCATGCCTGAAGAACTTGAATACTTTAATGGTATTATTGATAAAAAGTCTCTTCAAAAAATCGTTAACGATGCCTACCTGGTTTCTGGAAATTATGCTACAGTTGAATTTTTGGATAAATTGAAAGATCTGGGTTTTGGTATTGCTACAAAGAGCGGTAGCTCAATCTCGATTAGTGATGTTTTAATTCCTGATAAAAAAGATGGTATAATTGAAGCAGCAGAAAAAGAAGTTGCTTCCATTCAAGGGAAATTCGATCGTCATATTCTAACTGAAGGTGAGCGTTACAATAAAGTAATCGATATATGGACGCATGCGACGAATCAAGTAGCTACATCTATGATGGATAATCTAAAGAAAGATGATCAAGGTTTTAACCCTGTTTATATGATGGCAGATTCAGGTGCGCGGGGAAGTCAAGATCAGATAAAACAGCTTGCCGGAATGCGCGGATTAATGGCTAAACCAAAAAAATCAATGACGGGTAGTAAGGGTGAAATTATTGAATCTCCCATTAAATCCAACTTTAAAGAAGGATTATCCGTGCTGGAGTATTTTATTTCCACTCACGGCGCTCGAAAAGGGTTGGCTGACACAGCTTTAAAAACAGCTGATGCGGGTTATCTTACTCGTCGTCTGGTTGATGTTGCCCAGGATGTAGTGATCTATGATGAAGATTGCGGTACAATTAATGGTCTTGTTGTTGCTGATCTTAAAGAGGGTGAAGAAATTATTGAACCTCTTGCTGACCGTGTATTAGGCCGTACAATTCTTGATGATTTGATAGTTGATGGTAAAGTCATAATTAAATCCGGTCAATTAATCAGCGAAGTTGAAGCTGATATTATTGATGATAATAATATTGACAATATTCGTATTCGTTCTGTATTAACGTGTGAATCAATGCGAGGTGTTTGTGCAAAATGTTATGGTTGGAATTTGTCTACTCACAACCTGGTTAATAGAGGGACAGCAGTGGGCATCCAAGCTGCTCAGAGTATCGGTGAACCGGGTACACAATTAACATTACGTACGTTCCATATTGGCGGCACGGCAACACGAATTATTGAACAATCAGAAATGACAACTAAGTTTGCCGGATCAATAAAGTTTTCAGATTCACTTGAAATTGCAACTACGAAAGATGAAGATGGTAGTAAGGTGAATCGCTGTATGGTACGGAATGCAAAGATCACAGTTGTCGATAGTAAAGGCAAAGAATTGAACGATTATAACGTTCCTTATGGTTCTGATGTAACTGTTACTGATGGAGAAAAAGTAAAAGGTGGACATGTTTTATTTCAATGGGATCCATATACAGATCTGATCCTTGCCAGACAAACTGGAAAGATACAATTGAAGGATTTCATTGAAGGTGAAACTTATAAAATTGAAGCTGTTGAAGGTGGTAAAAAACAGATGGTTATCGTGGAAGCGAAAGATCGTCAATTAAGTCCACATATAGAAATTGTGGATAAAAATGATAAAATTCTTACCGGTGGAACTATACTACCTGTGAAAGCAACACTTGTAGTCCGTGATGGTCAAAAAGTGCAGCAAGGTCAAACACTTGTAAAAATACCGAAGGAAATTGGTAAAACACGAGATATCACCGGTGGATTACCTAGAGTTGCTGAATTGTTTGAAGCTCGAAAACCTTCAAATCCATCAGTCGTTAGTGAAATTGATGGTCGGGTCCAGTTTGGTGATGTTAAACGTGGTATACGTAAAATTCATGTGATTGGTGAAGATGAAGGTGTGCATAAATATTCCATTCCTTATGGTAAACACATTATCGTACATGAAGGTGATGAAATTATAGCTGGAACAGCGTTGTGTGAAGGATCAATATCTCCTACTGATATTTTGAATATTCTTGGATCTGGAAAAGTTCGTGAATATCTCGTAAACGAAATCCAAGAAGTTTATCGTTTACAAGGTGTAAAAATCAATGACAAGCATATTGAGGTCATTGTTCGTCAGATGATGTTGAAAATAACCGTAATAGATCCTGGTGATAGTAAGTATTTGCAAGGTGATCGCGTAAATAAAAGTAATTTCTTTGAAACGAATCGAATCCTGATGGATATGGCTGTAATTGCGAATCCAGGAGATTCAGATTTGGAAGAAGATTCTCTCGTAGATAAGAAGGAATTACGAGAGATTAATAAAGCTCTTAAGGAAGATGGAAAGACTCCTGCAAAATCACGTAAACCAAAACCTCCAACTTTCAAGCCATTGCTCATGGGTATTACGCAGGCGTCATTGAACACGGAAAGCTTTATTTCTGCTGCTTCATTCCAAGAAACAACCCGAGTATTAACTAATGCTGCTGTGGAATGCAAAACAGATTATCTGAAGGGTTTGAAAGAAAATATTGCAGTCGGTCGTTTAATTCCAGCAGGTACAGGAACTCCAGGACTTGAAAATATTCTAGTGGAAGATCCTGATTCTATGATTGTTGAAGAACCCGTATCTAAAGCAGTTAGCTAACAAAAAATAATCTTTTAATAATAACTAAAAAGCAATTGACTAAAATTCAAATAATATGGTAATTTTATTGGCTTTTTCGGAAGTGATATGCCGACGATAAATCAACTAATAAGAAAAGGGCGCAAGAGTGCGGAAAAAAAGACGTCTACACCTGCGCTGATGGGTAACCCCCAAAAACGGGGTGTGTGTACACGCGTATATACAACTACGCCTAAAAAACCTAATTCTGCATTGCGGAAAGTAGCGCGTGTACGATTAACAAATGGTCGTGAAGTAAATGCATATATCCCAGGAGAAGGGCATAATCTTCAGGAGCACTCAATTGTACTCATTGAAGGTGGTCGTGTAAAAGATTTGCCAGGCGTACGATATCATATTGTTCGCGGCTCTTTGGATACTGCAGGTGTTTCTGATAGGAAAACAAGTCGATCACGATATGGAACCAAAAAACCAAAGTAATAACGAATGAGACGTAGACGACCAGAAAAAAGAGTTATTTTACCTGATCCAGTATATAATGATCTTGCAATTGCAAAATTCATTAATTACCTAATGAAAAAAGGTAAAAAAGGAGTAGCAGAACAGATTTTTTACTCAGCTATGAATTCTATTAAAACCAAGACAAAAACGGATGGTGTTAAAATTTTTGAGAAAGCAATCGAAAAAACGTCACCTACTGTAGAGGTAAAATCTAGAAGGATTGGCGGTGCAACTTATCAAGTACCCATCGAAGTGCCAATTCATCGCAGATTCTATTTGGCTTCGCACTGGTTAATTAATGCTGCTAATGGACGTAAAGGAAAACCAATGGCAGATAGATTAGCATTGGAATTGATAGCAGCGGCGAATGAAGAAGGCGGGGCTATTAAGAAAAAAGATGATACACACCGTATGGCTGAAGCAAATAAAGCATTCGCGCATTTTCGTTAAAATATAAATCATGAAACACATCCCATTAAATAGAGTTCGCAACATTGGTATCATGGCTCACATTGATGCCGGTAAAACGACTTTGACCGAACGAATTCTTTTCTATACTGGTCGAACACACCGGATTGGTGAAGTTCATGATGGTGGTGCTACTATGGATTGGATGGAGCAAGAAAAAGAGCGCGGAATCACAATTACATCTGCTGCTACAACTGCCATCTGGGATGATCATCGTATTAATATTATTGATACTCCCGGTCATGTCGATTTCACAGTTGAAGTTGAGCGGTCACTCCGTGTTTTAGACGGGTCGGTGGCCGTTTTTTGTGCAGTCGGAGGTGTGGAACCCCAAAGTGAAACAGTCTGGCGTCAAGCAGATAAATATAATGTACCACGAATTGCTTTCGTAAATAAAATGGATCGTGTGGGTGGAGACTATTATAATGTGCTAAAGATGATGAAAGATCGTCTTGGTGCAAATCCATTACCAATTGTTATTCCCATTGGTAGTGGCGAAATGTTTACGGGAATTGTTGATTTACTTTCGATGAAAGCGATTTTATATAATGACTCTACTTTGGGAGCTCGATTCGAATATTCAGAAATACCTCATGATTTAGTTGAAGAAGCAAAAAAATGGCGTCATCATTTAATTGAAGAGACAGCTACTTATGATGAACATTTGATGGAAAAATATCTTGAGGAAGAGGAAATCACTGTTGATGAAATAAAAGCTGCTGTACGAAAAGGATGTATTGATAATACATTCATTCCAACATTATGTGGCTCTGCTTTTAAAAATAAAGGTGTACAAAGGCTACTGGATGCTGTGATCGATTTTATGCCCTCACCTAAAGACATAGGTGCTATTAATGGTTTAGATCCTCATGATTCTGACATTGAATTAACTCGTGATGTAGATACTGATTCGCCCTTTAGTGCTTTAGCATTTAAAATTATGACAGACCCTTATGTGGGTAAATTAACTTATATGCGTGTCTATTCTGGTTCACTTGATAAAGGTTCATATATTTACAATCCAAATATAGGCAAGCGCGAGAGAATCAGTCGTATCCTGTTGATGCATGCTAATAAACGTGAAGAATTAGATAGAGTATCTGCTGGTGAAATTGTGGCAGCAGTTGGATTAAAGAATACTCAAACAGGAAATACACTCTGCGAAGAGAAGAAAGCTATTATATTGGAATCAATGGATTTCCCAGAACCCGTTGTTGAAGTATCGGTTGAACCAGTATCTAAAGCTGATCAAGAAAATTTGTCTAAAGCTTTAGTTAAGCTTGGGGAAGAAGATCCTACTTTCCAAGTTTCTATCAATCAAGATACTGGGCAAACTATAATTGCTGGAATGGGCGAACTGCACTTGGAAATTTTGGTAGATAGATTATTACGAGAATTCAATGTGCAAGCACATGTTGGTACTCCGCAAGTCGCCTACACAGAAGCTATTACTAAACGTGTAGAAAATATTGAAACTAAATTTATTCGTCAATCAGGTGGCCGCGGTCAATATGGACATGTGGTTATTAATGCTGAGCCCAATGAATCTGGTAAAGGGTTTCATTTCGAAGATAAAATTGTGGGTGGAGCCATCCCTCGTGAATACATTTCATCGGTGAGTAAGGGAATAGAGGAAGCCATTAAAAATGGCGTGGTTGCCGGTTATCCTATCGAAGATGTCCGAGTCGAACTAATTGATGGATCGTATCATGACGTTGATTCTTCAGAAATGGCATTTAAAATTGCCGGGTCTATGGCTATCCAAGAAGCGTGCAGAAAAGCCAAGCCGGTTTTAATGGAACCAATTATGAAAGTCGAAGTGATTGTACCTGAAGAATATTTAGGTGACGTGATGGGTGATATAAATTCTCGTCGAGGCAATGTACAAGGGATGGATCAACGAAATGAAGCTCAAGTGATCAATTCGCATGTTCCTTTAAGCAAAATGTTTGGTTATGTTACAGATTTAAGATCCCTTACGCAGGGAAGAGCTGTTTTCCACATGGAGTTTGTTGAATTCAAGCAGGTTCCAGCAAGTGTGGAAACAGAAATTATAGAAAAAGTACACGGTAAAGCATCATAAAGTAGTGGAGTAAAAGATGTCTAAGGAAAAATTCGAGAGAACAAAACCACACGTGAATATCGGTACGATAGGTCACGTGGATCATGGTAAGACAACGTTGACAGCTGCGGTAACGCTGGTTCAGTCAGCCCGTGGTATGGCCGAGATACGTTCATTTGACAGTATCGATAATGCCCCGGAGGAGCGTGAACGCGGAATCACAATCCAGACAGCCCATGTAGAGTATGAGACAGAGAACCGTCAC
>MPLY02169985.1_pt1 | contig 35825 bp, 31 predicted proteins | sample 1617301 | NCBI WGS metagenome assembly MPLY02 (sample SAMN05944805, study PRJNA350692) | marine metagenome | biome: marine; feature: ODZ; material: water; isolation source: 140 m water sample filtered on 0.2 um supor filter | place: Pacific Ocean | collected 2012-04-08 | depth 140m m
GGCAAATCGGCCCCGCGTGAGCCCGGGCTCCCCGAGCTGGCAAATCGGCCCCGCGTGAGCCCGGGCTCCCCGAGCTGGCAAATCGGCCCCGCGTGAGCCCGGGCTCCCGGGGCTGGCAAATCGGCCCCGCGTGCTCTCTGCTTCGGGCGTGCTGGCACGAGCTTGAGCACCCGTGGCACCCCGCGGGAAATTCCGTCAGGACACCCGCTCCTCGGTCAGGGAACCAGCTCAACCGGCACAGGCATCAGGTTCCAGGTGAACACCGGCCGGTCATCGGGACGCACGTAGATCGTGTCCCTTGCGCTGCGGCCATCGCTCCAGCGATAGCGCCGAACCTCCTTGTCGTCGTCGCTGGCGACGTAGAGCTCGTCCTTTCCATCGCCGTCGAGGTCGGTGAGAAGAGCGGCGTGCTCAAACCCCCCGGAGTCGGCGTCAATCTGCTCGAGATCCCAGGTACCGCCGTCAGCACCCGGCCGCAGCAGCCAGATTCCCCGCTTGAACAGCGCAGCGACCAATTCCTTGCTGCCGTCCCCGTCCACGTCGCCAGCCGTTAGAAAACGACCGAGGCGATCGTCGAGGGTGGCGATGACCTCGCCCGCATCGGGAGGTGTGTCCGCTTCGTAGCGGCGGATCTCCACTGGATCGACGAGTTGCTTGTTCTCCATGTGGCCCTCGACGGAGACGTAGAGTTCATCGCGCCCGTCCCCGTCGATGTCCTCCACCAGGATCTCCTTGGCGTGGCGGTCGCCCAGGTCGGCCACCACCGTCGGGCCCTCGCCGCGAGCGGGCACGTAGCGCACGACCTCGCCGGTCTGAGGAGAGCCATCGAGGCGGTTGGGCTCGCTCGGAGTGGCGTAGACTTCGAGCACACCGTCGCCATCGACGTCCCCGATCTCGATCTCGTGGACGAAGGTGTCGGGCTTCCGGTCGATCTCGGTCACTGCGAAGCCAGCGCCCTCAGGCCGCAACACGGCGACGACACCCTGGTCGTGGGTCGCGACGGCGATGCTGGCACCGCCGTCGCCGAAGAGATCCGCGACCTCGGCATCTCGCATGCGGCTGAACCGGCCGCCGAAATCCTGCTCCCACTCCGTACTGGGGATGAGGCCATCGTCGCCGGGGCGCCAGGTTTTCACGGCGGCCCCGGTTCCGGCCAAAGTGAGGAGCACCGGGGCATCGCCCCCCTCGTACACCATGGCCTTGTGGAAAACGTTGCTCTCCGGATCCTCCAGCACGGCAACCTTCCACTCGCCGCCCTCCCGGGTCAGGAATTCGAGCCGCGCGGGGCCCGGAACCGGCTTGCCGTCCTTGGTCACGAACTGCGCCAGGGCGAGTACGATCCCCTGCGGATACGCCTCGGGCTCCGAAACGGCAGGCGGCGCTGCGGCGGCGGGCGGCTCCGCGCTGGGCGCGGATGCGGGAGCGCGGGTGGCAGACTCCTCGGTGCCGCAAGCAAGGACCGCGGCGGCGAATACGACGTTGATGCTGGCTCGGACAATCATGGCACCTCCGGGGCGGGCTCCCTGATGTAGCAGTGTCGGCGTGCGATCGACAGCGAATCTGGTATCTCGGGGCACGTGAGTCAGAAGCTCCAGCCGCCCCGGGGGACCCGAGATTTCTACCCCGAAGACATGCGTCTGCGCACCTGGCTCTTCGACCACTTCCGCACCGTGGCCAACGCCTACGGTTTCGAAGAGGTCGACGCGCCCGTGGTGGAACACGAGGACCTCTTCACCCGGAAGGCGGGTGAAGAAATCGTCGACCAGCTCTACCACTTCGAGCTGCACGGCCGCCGCCTGGCCCTGCGGCCCGAAATGACGCCTTCGATCGCACGCATGGTGATGGGCCGGGCGGGCAGCCTGCGGCTCCCCCTGCGCTGGTTCACCGTGACACAGAACTGGCGTTACGAGCGAATGACGCGCGGCCGGCGCCGCGAGCACTACCAGTGGAACATGGACGTGTGGGGTGAGCCGCGGGTCACGGCAGAGGCCGAGCTGATCGCTGCCCTCTTTTCGCTGCTCGACCGCCTCGGCCTGGCCGGAGGCGAGGTCAAGGTGCGCGTCAGCAGCCGCTCGCTGCTCGAGGCTTCGCTGCGCAGCAGTGTGCTCGCCGACCGGCCCGAGACCTTCCCGGCGCTCTGCGTCGCAATCGACAAGCTCGACAAGATCGGCCGAGACGCGGTCATCGACCTGCTCACAGACACCGGCGGACAAGTGCGCCTGCCCCGACCCGATGCGATCCGCGTGGTCGACTGGCTCAGCCTGGCGGACATCGATGCGGCGGGCGAGGGCCTGCCCGCAGACACCGGACCGCGTGCGGAGCTGCGCGAGCTCTTCGACTGGCTGGACGCCTACGGCCTGGCCGACCGGGTCGAGTTCGACGCCTCGATCGTGCGGGGCCTCGCCTACTACACCGGAATCGTGTTCGAGGCCTTCGATGCCGCACGCAGCCTGCGGGCGATCTGCGGCGGTGGGCGGTACGACCGCCTGCTCGAGACGCTGGGCGGACCCGCCGTGCCCGCGGTGGGCTTCGGCTTCGGGGACATCGTGATCCTCGACCTGCTCGAGGACCTGGAGCGGGTGCCCGAGCTGCGGAGGAACCTCGATGCCGTGGTCTTCGCGTTCGGCGACGCCGAACGCTCCCAGGCGATCCGCCTGGCCGCCGCGTTGCGTTCAGAGGGCCAGGCGGTCGAGCTCGCTCTGGCCAATGCGAAGCTCAAGCGCGCACTTGCAGATGCGGACCGGGCCGGAGCCCGCCGCGTCTACCTGCTGGGACCCGACGAGGTCGCCCGCGGCATCGCCGTGGTGCGGGACCTCGAGACCGGGGACCAGAGCGAACACCGGCTGTCTACTTGAGGCGCGGGCGCACTTTCTCGGTGCAATACCGGGAATTCGTGCTCAAGTAGGCGTGTGCCTGACAGGCGCGGGCACTTTCTCGGTGCAATACCGGGAATTCGTGCTCAAGTAGGCGTGTGCCTGACAGGCGCGGGCACTTTCTCGGTGCAATACCGGGAATTCGTGCTTAAGTATGCGTGCGCCTGAGATGGCATTGGCAGGGAGCGGAGCATGCGCCGAGGCTGGACAGTCCGAGACAGTCTGGAGCTCTACAACGTCGGCAACTGGGGCGAGGGCTTCTTCGGAATCAACGCCGAGGGCAATGTGGCCGTGCGGCCCCGGGGCGGCGACCAGCCCTCGGTCGACCTTCTCGAGCTCACCCGCAGCCTGACGCGCCGCGGCCTGCGGACCCCGTTGCTGGTGCGGTTCTCCGACATCCTCGCCGAGCGTGTCCGGGGCATCGCGAACGCCTTTCAGGGTGCGATGTCCGCATACGGCTACGCGGGCGAGTACCGCGGGGTCTACCCGATCAAGGTGAATCAGCAGCGGCACGTCGTGGAGGAGATCGTCGCGCACGGGGCAACGGCGCGGGTGGGCCTCGAAGCGGGGAGCAAACCCGAGCTGCTGGTGGCGCTCGCCCTTCTCGACACCCCCGGCGCCCTCATCATCTGCAACGGGTACAAGGACCGGGCATACGTCGAACTGGCGCTACTGGCCCAGAAGCTCGGGCGGACGCCGATCGTGGTGATCGACCGCTTCCACGAGATCGACCTGGTGGTAAAGACGGCTCGCGAACTGGGTATCCGGCCGCATCTGGGCGTGCGCGCGCGGCTCACGACGAAGGGCGCGGGGAAGTGGATCGAGTCCACCGGACCGCGTTCCAAGTTCGGACTCTCCGCCCTCGAAATCGTGAACGCCGTCGAGCGGCTGCGGGCCGAGGACATGCTCGACTGCCTCGAGTTGCTCCACTTCCACATCGGCTCCCAGATCACCGCAATTCGCGCGCACAAGGACGCCCTCGCCGAAGCGAGCCGCATCTTCGTCGGCCTCCACCAGATGGGCGCCCGCCCGCACAGTGTCGACGTAGGCGGCGGACTGGGCGTGGACTACGACGGCTCGAGCACCAACTTCCACTCGTCCATGAACTACTCGGTTCAGGAGTACGCCAACGACGTGGTCGCCACGCTCCAGGAGGCCTGCGACGAGGCGAAGGTGCCGCATCCGGACATCGTCACCGAGGCGGGGCGCGCCATGGTGGCCCACCATTCGGTGCTCGTATTCGACGTCCTCGGCGTACACGAGGTGCGGTCGAGCGAGCCGCCCCAGGCGGTCGACGACGACGCCCACAAGGTGCTTTGCGAGTTGGCCGAGATCTGGGAGGGCGTGTCCCAGAAAAACGTTCAGGAGTCCTACCACGACCTGCTTCAGCTCAGAGAGGAGGCCGCCACCCTCTTCTCCCTCGGCTACCTGGATCTCGGAGAGCGCGCCCGCGCGGAGGGGCTCTTCTGGAGCTGCTGCGGAAAGATCCGAAAAGTGGTGCAGGAGCTGCCCTACGTGCCCGAGGACCTGGAAGACCTGGAGCAGGGCCTCGCCGACACCTACTACGGGAACCTCTCGGTATTCCAGAGTGTTCCCGACCACTGGGCCGTGAAGCAGCTCTTCCCCGTGATGCCGATACACCGGCTCGACGAAGCACCCACCCGGCGCGGTGTATTCGCGGACCTGACCTGCGACAGCGACGGCAAGATCGACCGCTTCATCGACCAGCGCGACGTGAAGAACGTGCTCGAACTTCACCCCTTCACCGGGGCACCGTATTACATCGGCATGTTCCTGGTGGGCGCCTACCAGGAGATCCTCGGCGACCTCCACAACCTGTTCGGAGACACCGACGCTGTGCACGTGCGCCTCGAGGACGACGGAAGCTACAGCGTCGACCACGTAGTCGAAGGCGACACGGTGGACGACGTGCTCCACTACGTCCAGTACGAGCGCCGTGCCCTGATCGAAAAAGTGCGCCGAACCGTGGAAATGGCCCTGCGTCGCGGTGACATCTCGATCGAAGAGTCCGCCCGGATGCGCCGCCGCTACCAGCAGGGACTCGGCGAATACACCTACCTTTCCCGGGACGACTGACTCCGCTTCCGTGCGCGTGGTCTCCTGGAACGTGAACGGGCTGCGGGCGTGCGAGCGCAAGGGCTTCGGGCGCTGGCTATCGCGGGCGCGAACCGAAATCGTCGGCCTCCAGGAGGTGCGCGCGCGTGAAGACCAGCTTCCCGACAGCGTCCGCGCACCCCGCGGCTGGCACACGCACTTCGTCCACGCCGAGCGGCCGGGGTACAGCGGGGTCGGGCTGTATTCCCGGCGACAACCGGACGCCGTCGAGACGAGCCTCGGCGAGAACCGATTCGATCGAGAGGGACGCGTCCAATTCGCTCGCTTCGGAAGGCTCTGGGTCGCAAACGTCTACTTCCCGAAAGGGAGCGGCACCCAGCGCGACAACAGCCGAGTGCCCTACAAGCTCGATTTCCATCGAGCCCTCTTCGACCGGCTGCAGGCCCTTCGAAAGGGAGGACGCCGCGTCCTCGTGATGGGCGACTTCAATACCGCGCATCGCGAGATCGACCTCGCACGGCCGAAGGGCAACCGCAACACGAGCGGCTTCCTGCCCGAGGAGCGCGCCGAAATCGACCGCTGGACCGCGGCGGGCTGGGTCGACACCTTCCGCCACTTCGAGACCGGCGGGGGTCATTATTCCTGGTGGAGCCAGCGCTTCGGCGTGCGCGCGAAAAACATCGGCTGGCGCATCGACTGCGTCTTCGCCTCGCCCCCCGCCATGCGCTACGTCCGCGGCGCCTTCATCCACCCCGAGGTCAAAGGCTCCGACCACTGCCCCGTGGGCGTAGACCTCGACCCCGCGATCTGCGGGCAACCGACCCCGCGATCTGCGGGCAACCGACCCCGCGATCTGCGGGCAACCGACCCCGCCATCTGCGGGTAACCGACCCCGCGATCTGCGGGTAACCGCCATCACAGGGACGGGAGCACGGTGGAGCGGGGTGTGGCCGGGCTGCTTCTCTACCCATCGAGGCCGCGGCGGAATTCGGCATAGTCGACGAGGGCCTTGAGGGCACGAACGGCGCGGTGGGCACTCGGATGGCACAGGCGTCCCTCTTCGCGCACACCCCGGGACCCGGGGTTCTCGTAGTCGCGTGCGGTGTGAACGAGTTCGCTGGCGGTGAGAACCGGCTTGCCGTAGCGCTCCGAAACCTCCCGCGCCGCCGCCGCATAGCGGCGGTCTTGCCGCTCGTGAAACGCGACGATGCGCTCGAGACCGTGGTCGGGGTAGAAGGAACCCGTCTTCAGGACCTGGGCCGAGGCGGACTGGATGCCGATTCCGAGTTGGATGACGGCGTCGACATCCGGATGGGCGCACACGAGGTCGAGTGCCTCGGGAATCGTGTCCCGGGTCTCGCCGCCGGCCAGGTCGATCGGATTGCGCCGGCTCCAGCGCGAGGGAACCATCGAATCGATACGAGTGCGCAGCTCTTCGGGCAGAGCCACCACTTCGAGGCCCGCTGCCACGCAGGCGTCGGCGGCGAGCACACCCCAACCGCCCGCGGTGGTGAAGACCACCGTCCGGCGACCCCGGGGCAGGGGTTGCGTGGCCAGCGTCGCCGCCCACTCGAAGGCCTCTTCAATGCTGGGAGCGCGCAGAATCCCGAGCTGACGCGCCACACCATCGAAGACACGGTCATCGGTGGCGAGCGAACCGGTGTGACTCGCCGCGGCCCGCTGACCCTCGACGGCGACGCCGCCCTTCACCAGAACCAGCGGCTTGCGCGCCGAAAAACGCCGTGCCACCTCGACGAACCGGGCGCCGTCGCCCACGCCTTCCAGGTACGCCAGCGCCACCCGCGTCTCGGGATCGGCTCCGAAGAACTCGAGGAAATCCGCGATGCCCTGCTGCGCCGAGTTCCCGCACGAGACCGCGCGCGCCACGCCCACACCCGTCTCGACGGCATAGTTGAGAAAGGAGGAGACCAGGTTGCCGCTCTGGCTCACCACCGATAGCGGCCCGGGCGGCGGGTACGGAGCCACGATCTGGGCACACAGCGAACGCGGTGTGGAGATTACCCCCTGTCCGTTCGGCCCGGCGAGCAGCATGCCCAGTTCGTCGGCAACGCGGACCAGTTCGCGTTCGAGCACATGGCCCTCTTCCCCAGCCTCGCCGTAGCCCCCGCTGGCGACGAATGCTGCGCGTATTCCGCGCTCCGCGCAGGCGCGCAACAAGTCCACGTTCGCGTGGTTCGGCGTGCAAATGAAGACCAGGTCGGCCGCACCCTGCGGCACCTCGGTCACGTCGCGCAGCGCCTGACGCCCCAACACCTCCGACCCATCGCGGTTGATCGGAAACACCTCTCCCGCGTAGCCGAAGCGGAGCAGGTTATGGAGCGACACGTATCCGAACTTCCCGGGGTGCGCCGAAGCGCCAGCCACCACGACACCACGGGGCTCGAAGAGCGGGCGGAAGCGCGCGAGCACATCGACGTCCGTGGGCACCGCCCGGGGCTCGCGGGGTGAGGCCGCCACTCCCAGTTCAACCAGAGCGTCGACCGCGACGGGAAGTCCTCCGCGAACGATGAGCGGGTTCAAATCGACGCTCGCGACATCCGGGCGCTCCACCGCAAGCCGCGACAGACCGACGAGCACCTCGGCCAACGCCTCCAAATCTACCGGCGGCTCGCCCCGGAAAGGACGCGTCACCCAATGCCCGGCGGCGAGCCGGTGCGGGAGACGCCGCGCCTCCGCGACGTCGATGGGGACGACGGCAAACACCACGTCACCGAGCGCCTCGGCCAGGATGCCTCCGAGACCCAGCATCACGCAGGGGCCGAAGTCGGGGTCGCGCGCCAGCCCAGCGATGAGTTCGCGGCCGCCGTGCACCATCTCGGCGACCAGCAACCCGACATCCCCGTCCTCGGGACGGGCGCGGGACAGGAGTTCCTCCGCCGCGCTGCGCACCGCCGCCGCCTCGGAGAGACCGACTCGCACGAGCCCTCGCTCGGTCTTGTGCGCGATCGTGTCGCCGCAGAGCTTCACCACCACGGGGAAACCGATCGCCTCTGCGGCGGCCACGGCCGCTTCCGCGTCCGAAACCAGCGCCTCCCGCGTGCACGGAACGCCATAGCTCGCGAGCAGCCGCTTCGAGGCATGTTCGGAGAGGGTGCGACTCGGCTGCACGAACGACGTATCCTACGGCGGCCCGAAGCTCTGGCCCACCCCCCGGCCGGCCGAAGACAGGCAACGAGGGGGGACACCGTGGAACCGAGCGCAGGCTTCATCCAGCAGCTGAACAGCCTCTTCGTCGACTGGATCGTGGCGCCACTCGAAACGGTGATCTTCTTCGACGTCGCGTTCTGGAGACCGGACGTTCAGGTCCCGCTGGTCGTGCTCTGGCTCATCCTCGGTGCGACTTTTTTCACGCTGCGCTTCCAGTTCGTGAACCTGCGCGGCTTCCGCCACGCGATCGACTCCGTGCGCGGCGTCTACTCCCGCCCGGATGAGAGTGGAGAGATTTCGCACTTCCAGGCCCTCTCGGCCGCGCTATCCGCCACGGTGGGTCTCGGAAACATCGCGGGCGTCGCCTTCGCCGTGGGCATCGGCGGACCCGGCGCCGTCTTCTGGATGATCGTCGGCGGTTTCCTCGGCATGAGCTCGAAGTTTGCCGAGTGCACCCTCGGCCAGAAATACAAGATCGTGCGTGCCGACGGCCGCGTCTCCGGCGGTCCGATGCACTACCTGAAGGACGGTCTCGCCGAGCTGGGCCTCGGGAAACTCGGCGGCTTCCTGGCGCCGCTTTTCGCCCTGATGTGCATCGGAGGCTCGCTCGGCGGCGGCAATATGTACCAGTCGAACCAGGCCTACACCCAGGTGTCGTCGGTGCTGCCCTTCCTCGCGGGCACCTGGGGCGCGACTGCCTTTGGACTGTTGCTCGCGGCGCTCGTTGCGGTGGTGATCGTCGGCGGCATCCGCCGCATCGGCGAGGTCGCCGCCGGAATCGTCCCGCTCATGTGCAGCGTGTACGTGCTCTCCGGCCTCACAATCCTGCTACTGCACGCGGCCGAAGTGCCCGCCGGCCTGGTCCGCATCGTATCGAGTGCATTCTCGTTCGAGGCGGGCCTCGGCGGCTTCGTCGGAATCCTGATCCAGGGCTTCCGACGCGCCGCGTTCAGCAACGAAGCCGGCACCGGGTCCGCCGCCATCGCCCACGCGGCCGCGCGAACGGACGAGCCGATCCGCGAGGGCATGGTCGCGCTGCTCGAGCCCTTCGTGGACACCCTCATCGTCTGCTCGATGACCGGTCTCGTGATCGTCGTAACCGGTGCCTGGAACGATCCGGAGGCGGGATCGGGTATCCGGATGACGAGCAGCGCCTTTGCCACGGTGCTGCCGTGGTTTCCGGCGCTGCTTTCGGTTACCGCAACGCTCTTCGCTTTCAGCACCATGATCTCGTGGAGCTACTACGGTGAGCAGTGCTGGGCCCAGCTCTTCGGAGTGGGCTCGATCCGGATCTACCAGCTGATCTTCCTGGTTTTCGTCTGGGCGGGCGCTGTCTTCCAGGCGAAGGCCGTCGTCGACTTTGGCGACATGATGATCCTGGGCATGGCCTTTCCGAACCTCGTCGGAGTGATCCTGCTATCCGGAAAGGTAAAGGCGGATCTCGACGACTACTGGCGGCGTCTCCAAGCCGGCGAACTGCCCAGACGCAGAGCCTGAACCCTATTCGACCGGCGGCGGGGCACCCGCCGGGGCCGGCGGCGGGGCACCCGCCGGGGCCGGCGGCGCAGCGGGTACCACCTCGATCTGCGACACGTCGGAGAACAGCACCCGGCCCGACGCACCGCCGAGACCTCCGCGCGGCTCCTTCCAGCCCACTGCGTTCGTGGTATAGCCGAGCACCGTGGCCTTCTCCGTGCCGTAGAGATACGCGGCCGCGAGCGGTAGCGTGCCCGGCTCGAGCGGTGCGCGCAGGGTGAAGACCACGCTCGCGCTGGACCAGCGACCCGTGGCCGCGTCGGCTTCGACTCCGGTGATGTTGACGAATGAGATCTCTCTCCCGTCTTCCGCAGGACGCTTTTCGAGCCACGCAGTCTGGAGCTGGCCATCGGGTCCGGTGACCTGCGGCGGGGCCGCAGACGACCAGCCGGCCGAAGCGGCCGGACGCGCGTACCAGCGGTGGGCGCGATCGACCAGGGCGATCGCAACGACCGGTCCGGCGCCGCCCGTCACCTGGACCGTCACGGGAAAGACCTCACCCGCCAGAACCTGGGCCGGTGCGGTGATGCTCACCGTCGACGCCTCGTCCACCGCTCGAATCTGCTCGGCCAGCGTCTTGCGATCGGTCTCGGTGAGACTCGCATAACCCTTTTGTCCCGACAGAATCAGGGAGATGTGCTTGCGCTCCGCGGTTTCCTTCTTGGCCCGGTCATGACCGCCCTCGAGCATTTCGAGGTTCCTCGACGAGTGACATCCGGCACAGTACGGCGCAACGTCCGTCTGGTAGCTCGGCGTTCCACCCGGGAAGGCGCCGGCCCCGCCGACGAACACTGCGACAATGACTACGACAAGCCCGGCTACGGATCTCATCCTGCGTCCTCCTCGAATTCCGCGTGACAACGAGCGCACTGGGTGCGCACGTGCGTCACCTGCAAGTGGAAAGGAACACCACTGCCGACCTGCTCGTGAGCGAGGTGGCATTCGACGCAATCGACGCCGAGATCGACGTTATGCACACCGAGTTGGTGAAAACGGGTCGCTTCCCCGGGGACCGGCCGGGACTCTTCGAAGGACGCATGGCACTGCGCGCAGTCCTCGTCCCAGAGCGGCCAACGCATGCGATCGGGCTCCTCGAAGCGGCCCGCCAGATAGAGGAACGCATCCTGCGCAGCGAGGGCCTTCACCCGCACCCTACCGGCGAAGCTCACGCCACCGTGGCAATCGATGCAACGCAACGGCCCATCCACCGCGACCGCGTGGGCGCCCGCCAGACTGATCACAGGGGTCCCGTCGAAGTCGAGCCGGATATCCCGGTGGAGCGCGACCTCCGAGTCGAGGTGACAGGCGTTGCAGAAGTCATTGTCCTGCTCCAGGTGGTCGGTCACGAGCCATCCCATCGACATCGCGGCGATACCCGCCACGATTGCGATGACGAGCCAGCCGGCACGCTGAGCCATTGCCATGCGTCTGTTCAGGTAGAGTAACCTGCTTTGCACCGCAAACGGGTGCCCGGAGAGACCGCGATGGAACTCGGAAGACTCGGTGTCTGGTCCTGGATCGACTCCTTCGCCGGAGCTGAGGCAGGTGCCTTCGCAAAGCGTGTAGAGGACTGGGGCTACGGAGCCCTGTGGATCCCCGAAGCAGTGGGGCGAGATCCCTTCACCGCTGGCGCATACATGGCCACGCACACCCAGCGGCTGGTACTGGCAACCGGCATCGCCAGCATCTACGCGCGCGACGCCATGGCCATGCGATCGGGCCGAGACACCCTGGCCGAGTTCTCTGGCGGCCGTTTCCTACTCGGGCTCGGAGTCTCCCACGCGCCGATGGTGACGGGCCTGCGGGGACACGAATACGGCAAGCCGGTAACGACCATGCGCGCCTACCTGGACGCAATGCAAAAGGCAACCTACCTGGGGCCCGCACCGCCCGAGACGCCGCCCGTCGTAATCGCGGCACTGCGGCCGAAGATGCTTGCGCTCGCTGCGGAATGCGCACAGGGCGCCCACCCCTACAACGTGACGCCCGAGCACACCGCACGCGCGCGAAAAATCCTGGGCGAGGGTGCGTGGCTCTGCCCCGAACAGAAAGTCCTGCTCGAGACGAATGCGGAAAAGGCTCGCGCGCTCGCCCGGAAGAACCTCGCGATCTACCTCGGGCTGCCGAACTACCGCAACAATCTCCTGTGGCTGGGCTTCGAGGATGCCGACTTTGCCGACGGGGGATCCGATCGCCTGATGGACGCGCTCGTCGCGTGGGGAGATGCGGACGCGATCCGCGAGCGGATCCAGGCACATTGGGACGCGGGTGCCGACCATGTCTGCATCCAGGCCCTGCGCCTCGACGGCGAGCAGGGGGCGGACGAGCGCTGCCTGGAACTGTTGGCGCCCGCGTGACCGCGGCGGCCAAACACCTCTTCGCGCTCCGGGAAAGACCCTCGGTGCCGGCGTGATCGCGGCGGAACAGCGTCGCTTCTGGGGCTGGGGCAACGAAGGTGCCGGACCCGATGCCGACCATTCCGCGGGGATCACGCGAAGCCTGGAGAAACGCTTCGGCAGACCGCTGGAACTCATCCCGGAGCCCCGCGCCGAAGACCTCGCATTCCCCGAGCCGCGGGTCACAGCACCTGCAGCGCTCGCTCCCCTCTGCACGGACCGACCCCGGGAGCGCGCACGCCACACCTACGGCTGCGCGTTTCGGGACGTGGTGCGCGCCCTCAGAGGACAGTACGAGAATCCGCCCGATCTGGTGGCCTTCCCCAGAGACGAACGCGACGTGACCGCGCTGCTCGCCTGGTGCGCGGACGCGGGCTTGGCCGCGATCCCCTACGGCGGCGGGTCGAGCGTGGTCGGAGGCGTCGAGGCGAGGGGTTGCGACGGCCATCGCGGCATCCTGTCGATCGACCTGTCTCGGCTGAACCGGGTTCTCGAAATCGACCGCACCTCACGCGCAGCCCGCATCCAGGCGGGCATCCTCGGCCCTGCGCTCGAGGACGCACTGCGCCCGCACGGGCTCACGCTGCGCCACTTTCCCCAGTCGTTCGAGTTCTCTTCGCTGGGCGGCTGGATTGCCACCCGGGCGGGCGGGCACTACGCCACGCTCTACACGCACATCGACGACTTCGTCGAATCGCTGCGCGTCGTCACGCCCCGCGGAACGCTGGAGAGTCGGCGCCTCCCGGGCTCCGGCGCCGGTCCGAGTCCCGACCGCCTATTCCTCGGCTCGGAGGGAACTCTCGGAATCGTCGTCGAAGCGTGGCTCCGCCTCCAGGACCGCCCGAGCCTCCGCGCATCCGCATCCGTCCAGTTCCCCGGGGCGGGGGGATTCCTGCGCGGAGCGGAAGCCGTGCGCTTGCTGTCCCAGACAGGACTCTTTCCAACCAACTGCCGTCTTCTCGACGCCGCCGAGGCGCGCCTTTCGGGCGCCGGTGCCGAGGACGCCGCGATCCTGGTCCTGGGGTTCGAGTCCGCCGACCATTCCCTCGACGCGAAGATGCATCGCGCCCTCGAGTGCTGCCGCGACGCCGGCGGCGAGGTGCCCGAAGGGGCCGGCGCCACGCGCTCGGACGATACTGCGGCGCGGGAAGGAGCGGCCGGGGCCTGGCGCAGGGCTTTCCTGAACGCGCCATACGTTCGCGACGTTCTTGCGCGCGCCGCCTGCATCTCGGAGACCTTCGAGACGGCGATCACCTGGGACCGACTCGAGAGTTTTCACGCTTCGGTGTTGGGGGCGGCACAGGACGCAGTACAACGCATCTGTGGAACGGGACAGGTTTCGTGTCGCTTCACCCACGTCTATCCAGACGGCGCCGCACCCTACTTCACGGTAGTCGCTCCGGGAAGGCGCGGCAGCGAACTCGAACAGTGGGACGAGATCAAGGCCGCAGTCAGCGAGGTGGTTGTGCGCGAGGGTGGAACCGTGACCCACCACCACGCCGTCGGCCGGGATCACCGCCCCGGGTACGACCGCCAGCGGCCGGATCTCTTCGCCGAGGCTCTGCGCGCGACCAAACGAACCTTCGACCCCGGCGGCATCCTGAATCCTGGCGTTCTGATCGATCCCTGAACCTTCCGCTAAGCTCGGGCGCCATGGCGCGCATCAACGAAAACTACCGCAAGCTCCAGGCCGGTTACCTCTTCCCAGAGATCGGGCGACGCGTAAAGGCCTTCCAAACGGAGCACCCGGACGCGCAAATCATCCGGCTCGGAATCGGCGACGTCACCCTACCCCTGGCGCCCGCGGTCGTGCAGGCGCTGCACGCCGCTGCGGACGAGATGGGGACCGCCGAAGGCTTTCGCGGCTACGGGCCGGAGCGCGGTGCGGAGCAATTCCTGCTCGACGGCATTCTCGAGTACGACTTCGCGGCACGCGGCGTCACGCTCGAGCCGGACGAAATCTTCGTCTCCGATGGGAGCAAGCAGGACAGCGCAAACATCCAGGAGATCTTCGGGCCCAACTGCAGCATCGCGGTGACGGATCCCGTCTATCCGGTCTACGTGGACACCAACGTGATGGCGGGACGCACGGGCGAGGCGGACACGGACGGGCGCTACCCAGGCATCCTCTACCTTGCGGCAACCGAGGAGAACGGCTTCGTCCCGCCGCCGCCCACCGGTCCGGCCGACGTCGCCTACCTCTGCTCCCCGAACAACCCCACCGGCGCGGTCGCCAGCCGAGACGACCTGGCGCGGTGGGTGGGCTGGGCCCGCAATCACGACGCCATAATCATCTACGACGCCGCCTACGATGCCTTCATCCAGGACCCGTCGCTGCCGCGGTCGATCTACGAGATCGAAGGGGCCGAGGTGTGTGCCATCGAGATGCGCAGCTTCTCCAAGCGAGCGGGATTTACCGGCATGCGCTGCGCCTACACGGTCGTGCCGAAGGCCCTCGCGGGCACGACCGCATCCGGCGAGCGCGTGGCATTGAACGACCTGTGGATGCGACGCCAATCGACGAAGTTCAACGCTGTGCCCTACGTGGTACAACGCGCTGCCGCCGCGGTCTTCACACCCGAGGGTCAGAAGCAGACCCGCGAACAGATCGACTACTACATGGCGAATGCAGCGCTTCTCCGCGACGGCCTCGGGGGTGCCGGGTTCACGTGCTTCGGTGGAGAACACGCGCCCTATGTCTGGATTCGTACGCCGGAGGGTCTCTCTTCCTGGGACTGCTTCGACCGCGTCCTCGGCGAGGCCCACGTGGTGACGACGCCCGGTGCCGGTTTCGGCGCCTGCGGCGAGGGCTACGTGCGCATCTCGGCCTTCAACTCCAGGGAGAAGGTCGAGGCGGCGGTGCTGCGGATCCGCCGGGCCTTCGCCGACTGACGGCAAGCGGGAGCCGCCCGCGCGCAATCGGCGAAGCACCCGGCCGCAAGGCCACGAACCTCAGCCGCCGCCGTGGTTCCGCCGCTGCTGCGCCCGGTGGTGGCGCCGGTCGGCGCGGTGGTGACGGCGGTCCGCACGGTCGCCACGCCGGTCCCGGTTGCGATCGACGCGGTCACCGCGCCGGTCCAGCCGCTCGTCGACGCGGTCGCCGCGCCGGTCCAGGTTGCGATCGATGCGGTCACCGCGCCGGTCGAGCCGCTCGTCGATGCGGTCACCGCGCCGGTCCAGGTTGCGATCGATGCGGTCACCGCGCCGGTCCAGGTTGCGATCGATGCGGTCGCCGCGCCGGTCCAGCTGGCGGGCCAGTCCAAAATTACCGTCTTCTGCGGCCTGATCGGACGCGCGGTCCAGGCGCTCGTCGATGCGGTCGCCGCGCCGGTCCAGCCGCTGGTCAACGCGGTCGCCGCGCCGGTCCAGGTTGCGATCGATGCGGTCGCCGCGCCGGTCCAGGTTGCGATCGATGCGGTCGCCGCGCCGGTCCAGCCGCTCGTCGATGCGGTCGCCGCGCCGGTCCAGCCGCTCGTCGATGCCATCTCCCAGTTCGTCCGGGTTCTCGTTCGGGGTTTCAGCGGCAGCAGTACCCGCGAGGGCAATCAGCAGCACCGTGAAGAAAACTGTCAGCTTCGCCATTTCCGTCTCCTTGCTTCGCGCGTTGCCTGCGCTCGATCCGTTCAACCCGAGCGCCCCAGAAAGGTTCCGGCCCATAAAAACTGAGGTGCGAGCGGGCTGCATGGAGATGGGCTATCCAGCTTTTCCGCTGCAATTTCAGGAAGATTCCCCATTGGCTATGTCCACCGACGTCAAGAGCATCGACTTCATGCCCGGCACCCCCCGCGCCGGCGCGAAGCCGAGCTACGACTTCATGCAGTCCCTCCTGAAAGACGAGGAGAGCCTGGGCACCCAGGACGATTACATCCGCCACGCCCTCGACGAAATGGACGCGCACGGCATCGAGCGGGCGCTGATCGGTGTGGGACTCGAGGACAAGACCGGCCAGCGGGCGCTCAACCAGCATCCCGACCGCTTCCTGCCCTCCTGCGGCGTCGACCCCAACCGGGGCATCGACGCGCTGCGACACATCGAGCGTATGCACGACGAGTTCGGGATCCTGTCCGCAAGCGCCTTTCCTGCGGTCTGTGTCCCCCAGGTGCCGATCGACGACAAGCGCTGCTACCCGGTCTGCGCGAAGTGTTGCGAGCTCGACATTCCGAAGGCAATCACCGACTGCGCCAACACCCGAGGTGCGGACAAGATCCTCTGCGCCGGATACTTCCCGATGGGTCTCTCGCTGGCGCGCATCTTCCGCGGCATGCCGCACGTGCCATTCCGCGACGAGGTCTGGCCCAAGTTCCTGCGTGAGAACGCCCTTCGAGTCCTGAAACTCGAGGGCTGAGCGCGGCGCGGTGACCTACACCCGGGAGTTGCGGTTTCGCGTCGACGAGTGCTGCGGGGAAGTATCGGCGCTTCTCGAACTCCCGCGAAACGCCGATCGGATGCTCGTCATCGCTCACGGGGCCGGCGCGGGGATGCGCCACACCTTTCTCGAATCGCTGTGCACGCGCCTCGCCGCACGTGACGTCGCGAGCTTCCGCTACCAATTCCCCTACATGGAGGCAGGCCACCGGGCACCGAGCCCGCGCCCGGTGCTCCTCGCAACGGTGCGCTCCGCGGTCGAAACCGCCGCGAAGCAAGCCAGCGCGCTTCCCCTGCTCGCCGGCGGCAAGTCCATGGGCGGGCGCATGACGTCGCTCGCAGCCTCCGGAACCCCGCTGCCCGGAATCAGGGGGATCGTGTTCCTCGGCTTTCCGCTCCACGCACCGGGCCGACCCTCGTCCGAACGGGGCGAGCACCTGCAAGACGTCGCCGTGCCGATGCTCTTCCTCCAGGGAACGCGCGACAGACTCGCCGACCTCGGCCAGGTCCGGCCGCTCTGCCGCGCGCTCGGCGACCGCGCCACGCTCCACGTGGTGGAGGGGGGAGATCACTCCTTCAAGGTGCCGAAGCGTTCCAGCCGAACGGATGGCGAAGCACTCGACGAGCTCTCAGACACGATCCGGAGCTGGAACCCGCGCTGAGCCTCCGGCACACACCCCGAAGTTCAGCACCGCCTCGCCGCCGACTGGGATGCGGCGACCGCCAGCGCCCGACTCATGAGCGACACGGAGGTATAAATCCGCATCCGGTCCGAGCTGTCCCAGCGCCGCGTAGGCCGCAGTGCAGAAACGCGCGGTCACGGAGCCGTAGCTATCCTAGAAGCCCGTCACACGAGTCAGCATGGCACAGCACCCGATTTCAGGTCGACTCTTCGCCTACGGCACGCTGATCTTTCCGGACGTCGTACACGCCCTTCTCGAGCGCACGCCCTCGCATGGGCCAGCACACCTCCCGGGCCACACCCGCTTCGCCGTGCGCGGGCGCAGCTACCCCGGCCTCGTGCCCGCCGAAAAGGGTGTTACCCCGGGAGTCCTCTGGGAGGGAATCGATCCGTCGGAACTAGCGATTGTCGACCGTTACGAGAGCGACCTCTACGAACGCCGCTGCATCGCGGTTCTGCCCAACGGAGGCGGCGCACCGGACGAGGCCGCCGTCTATGTGGTCCCCGACCGCCACCGCGGCATCCTCACCGATCGGGCCTGGGACCCGGACCACTTCGTGCAAGAGCACCTCGAAGCAACGGTGGCCTACTGCACGCGCTTCCGGCGCTCTCTGGCCGCCACCTGTGTATCCTGAGCAGCGTGGACATCAACTTCATCCCCGGCAAAGACCTGCCCGAGAACCGGGCCTGAGGCATCCGCAGCATGTCGGTCTACGGAGAGTTCAACCGCTCGCTCGAGGACTGCGTCGCGCTGCTGCGCGAGATTGATCCGCCGGATGCGGCCCGGATCGCGAAGTTCGAAAACGCAGCGCGAGAAGGCCGCCGCGATCTCACCTCAGCGGCGAACGGCCTCCTGGTCTGGCTGGAAACCGCGGGGCCGCCAGAGGGCGTCTCGCAACTTCAATGCGACGAACTCGCACACCGTGTCGATCACGTCGCCAGCATCTGCCGGGTGATCGTCGGAGGCACGTAATCCGAAACGCCGACCCGCCGGGGCGTTCGGGCCTCCCAGAGCGGGGCCGCGATCCAAAACCCGCGTCGGCGCCCCAGCGGTTGCGGAACGCCGGATGGCGGCGTCGAGGATCTTCCGCTGCACGTCCTCGGGAATGGGATCGGGCTTGAGGCGCCCCATGGCGAGACCCTGGTCCATACAGCTTCGTAGACACCCTGGACACGCAGCGTCGCACACTCGAATTCAGGGGGCAGCGCTGGCAGTTCTCCGGCACCCCGCCGGCGCGCAGCGCGCACGGGTTCCAGCCCGGCACGATATTTCCGCAGCCACGCAACAGCGCGAGCCGCGGCGTCTAAGGCGCAGCCACCCGTTTTCCGAAAACTCACTTGACCCGCGACCCAGGAGGGGTTGGGGCATGCCCCTGCGTGCACGAGGAATCCGATGGCCACGAGCTTGCGAAGGAGAGAAGCCCGAAAATCCATTCGGGGACAACGGGCGCTGGCCCCCGTGCTCATCGCCGCGTTCGTCTGCGGCCTGGGATGCGCGGCCCCGTACCCGACAACGCTGCTCAGAGACGGAGAGCGCGCCTACTACGAAGGCCGCACCGGCGACGCCGAACTCATCTGGCTCGAAGCGCTGGCAGATTCTGAAGCCTACGGCGATGACGACCCGCGCCTGGCGCAGAGTCTGCGAATGCTCGCGAACCTCCAGATCCACCAGGGCCGCTACGCCGAAGCACAGCCCAATCTCGAACGCTGGCTCCTCATCGCGGACCGCCGCGGCGAGACGCGAGATTACCGGTACGCCGACGCTCTCGATGCCCTGGCCGGCGTCGAGGTGATGCAGGGCAACCTCGCCCGCGCGGTCACGCTCTACGAACGCTCGGTCGAGGTGCGCGAGAACAGCTCGGGGGCCGGCGGGTCGTCGCTCGCCCAGACACTCGAGAACCTGGGCCGCACCTATGACGCCACCGGTCGGTTGGCCGAAGCCGAGGCGAGTCTCACGCGCGCGGTCGAGATCCGCGAGGCCTCCCTGGTTCGGAACCACCCGAGCCTCAGCGCGAGCCTCCATACGCTGGCCGCCTTCCAGCAAGCGCGGGGCCGCTACGCAGAAGCGTATCCGATCTTCGAGCGCGCCCTCGCCATCGCACGCAGCAGCAGAACCCGCGATGCGCGCTCCCACGCCACGCTGCTCTGGCAGGCGGGGTCCGTGGCGCGGGCCGTCGGCGCAAACGCCGAGGCGCTCGAAAGCCTCGAGAAGGCCCGAAAGCTGCGCACGAAGCTATTGGGGGAACGCGACATCGAGACCGCCGTCGTGGTGAACGAAATCGCTCTCGTACATGCCCAGCAGGGCAAGCTCGACGAGGCGGCCCAACGCCTCGCGTGGGTGCTCGAGATACGCACCGCCGCCTTTGGCCAGGACAGTGCCCCCGTGGCCGCCACGCTCAACAACATCGCCCTCGTCCAACGCTACGCCCAGCGCCACGACGACGCGCGGGAAACCCTCGAAAAAGCCCTGACCCTGCTCGACGGCAGGCGCAACCGTCTGGCTGCGGCCATACACACCAACCTCGGCGTGCTCGACAGGCTGCAGGGCAAGCCGCAACAGAGTGAAGAGCAGCTTCGGCTCGCCCTCGACGTCCAGCAGCAGGTGTTGGAAGGAGACCACCCCGAGATCGGCACGACCCTCCACAGCCTCGCCGAATCGCTCCTGATGCAGGGCGACGCTGAAGAGGCCGCGATTCAGCTGGAGCGCGCCCGGGCCATCAAGGAGCGCGCGTTTGGGCCGGAGCACTACGAGGTCGCGAACACCGGCGCACTGCTCGGTGTGGTTCACGCCGTTCGAAACCACTACGCGCTCGCGGAACGCGACCTCGGACAGGCGATCGCCATCTGGGAAAAAGCGCCCTCCCACGACCCGCTGCCCCTGGCCGTGGCACTCGTCGACCTCGCCCAGGTCCATCGGGCGCAGGGTCGCCCGACCGAAGCCGCAGACCTCTACGAGAGAGCCATTCCGATCTTCGAAGCCCAGCTGGGAGCAAACCATCCCACGACGTTGCGTGTCCGACAAAACGCAGCCGCCGCGCGGGCCGCCCGCAACGGCGGGGGCGACGCCATCCAGCGCCACCAGGCAATGCTCGAAGCGGCCCGCAGGGTATTGCCGCCCGGAGACCCGAAACTCGCTCAGCCGCTCCTCGCTCTCGCCACGGCCCAACTCGAAAGAGGCCGCTGCGAAGACGCCGGACCGAAATTCGCGGAGGTCGTGGCTCTGCTCGAAAAACAAGCGTCGCGCGAGCCGCGCGCCCTCGCCTTTGCAATCGGCCGGCGCGCGGACTGCCTCGTGCACCAGCGGCGCCACGCCGAGGCCGCACCCCTCTACCGGCGGGCCATCGCCCTGCTCGAGGCCGACTCACGGCCGCCGAACCCGCGCGAGTTCAGCAATCTGACGGGAAACCTGGCATCGGTACACGCGCTGCTCGGCCAGTGGGATCTCGCCCTCGCCGCCTACGAGCAGTCCCTCGAATTGCGCGATGCGATGCTCCCGGGCGACGACCCCGAACTCGCGGAGACCCTCGACGGTCTGGCGGTCCTGCTCGTTCGCCAGCGCGACTACGCTCGCGCCGAGCGGCTGCTCCAGCGCGCGATGGGAATCCACGAGTCGGCGGACCGCGTAAACCCGGTGGCATTCGGTCATACCCTGAGCAGCCTCGGCCTCCTCTACGCCAGCCAGAACCACATGGATGCGGCAGAGACCACGCTGCTGCGAGCCCTCGACCTGCTCGAGCCCGCGCTCGGCAGCGCGGATCCGCTGGTCCTTGAAACGCGCCGCGAATACGACCTGGTCGTCCGCGCGCGCCGACTCGGCGCGAAGAAAGTCGAGGGCCTCTAGCGCCGGCTGGCGCCTAAGGGGCAACCATCCGGCGATAGCGCAGACGGGAGGGCCGATCGGCGGCTTCGCCGAGCCGGCGGCGCCGGTCCTTCTCGTAATCCTGGTAGTTGCCCTCGAACCACTCGACGTGGCTGTCGCCTTCGAAGGCCAGGATGTGGGTGGCGATGCGGTCGAGGAACCAGCGGTCATGGGAGATCACGACCGCACAGCCGGAGAAATTCAGCAATGCGTCCTCGAGGGCACGCAGCGTGTCGACGTCGAGGTCATTCGTCGGCTCGTCGAGGAGCAGGACGTTGCCGCCCGCGAGGAGCGTGCGCGCCAGGTGGACGCGGTTGCGCTCGCCGCCCGAGAGCTGTCCGACGAGCTTCTGCTGATCGGCGCCGCGAAAACCGAAGGATCCCACGTAGCTCCGGGCGTTCACTTCGCGTTTGCCGACGCGGATCCGTTCCTCGCCGCCAGTGATGACCTCCCACACCCGGCGCTCCGAATCGAGCGCGTCGCGGCTCTGGTCCACGCATGCCAACACCACCGTGTCGCCCAGGCGCAGACTGCCTCCGTCGGCCTTCTCCTCACCGACGATCATGCGGAACAGCGTGGACTTTCCGGCGCCGTTTCCGCCGATGACACCGACGATTCCACCGCGGGGCAGGCGAAAGTTGAGATCGTCGACGAGCAGGCGATCGCCGAAGCCCTTTCGCAGGCCCTCGGCCTCCACCACGAGCTCCCCTAGGCGGGGCCCCGGCGGCACGGCAATCTCCGCCGTCCCGGCCACGCCCTGCTCCTCTCGCGAAGCGAGCTCTTCGTAGGCTCTCAGACGCGCCTTGCTCTTCGCCTGGCGTGCTCGCGGTGCCATCCGCACCCATTCGAGTTCGTGCTCGAGCGTGCGCTGCCGAGCGGAGGCCTGTTTCTCCTCCACGGCGAGCCGCTTCTGCTTCTGCTCGAGCCACGAGGAGTAGTTGCCCTTCCACGGAATGCCGCGTCCCCGGTCGAGCTCGAGAATCCACTCGGCAGCATTGTCGAGGAAGTAGCGGTCGTGAGTGATCGCAACGACGGTTCCCGGGTACTCCTGGAGGTGGCGCTCGAGCCAGGCCACGGATTCGACGTCCAGGTGGTTGGTCGGCTCGTCGAGCAGCAACAACTCCGGCTTCTGAAGCAGCAGGCGGCACAACGCCACCCGGCGCCGCTCACCTCCGGAAAGCGTCGCCACGTCCTGGTCCCCAGGCGGGACACGCAGCGCCTCCATCGCAACCTCGAGGGTGCGGTCGAGTTCCCAGGCCCCAGAAGCGTCGATCGCGTCCTGAAGCTTCGATTGTTCCTCGAGGAGCGCATTCATTTCGTCGTCTTCGAGCGGTTCGGCGAAGCGTGCGCTCAACTCCTCGAAGCGGCGCAACAACTCGCGAGATTCTCCGACGCCTTCTTCGACGTTTCCGCGCACGTCCTTCGCCGGGTCGAGTTCGGGCTCCTGCGGCAGCCACCCCACCGTCACTCCGGGCGTCGGCCGGGCTTCGCCGACGAATTCCGTGTCGACACCCGCCATGATGCGCAGCAGGCTGCTCTTGCCGGCGCCGTTGCCACCGATCACACCGATCTTCGCCCCGGGGAAGAAAGCCAGGGTGATGTCGTCGAGAATGACCCGGTCGCCCGAAACGACCTTGCGCAGGTCCTGCATCGTGAACACGAACTCGGCCATCGGCGCAGAAACTAGCCGACTCCGCCGGCACGCGCGGACCGGGCGTGAGAATTCCGACTCGGTTCAACGGGTGTCCGAGGCTCGTCGGGTCGCTCGAGATCCTCGCGGAGGTGCTCCACTCCCCAAGAGTTCACGGACCGACATCGCAGAACCGGTTGGACCTCCTGCTAGACTGATGACCCATGAGCATCGACTTTCGGTCCAAGGCGGGCAGCGTCTCGCCGGCGGCGGGTGACCTGCCGCTGTGAGCGCGTTCGGCCGCATCCGGACCTTCTGGGCCGTCCCCACCTACCGCTTCGCGATGTCCTTCCTCATCTACCTGGCAGTCATCGCGATCGCCTTCCCGGTGCTTCGCAACGCGCTGGGAGAACTCATCCACGCATCCGAGGTGGCCACTGCACACATCGTCTACTACTTCATGGCCCTGTTCTCGTCGGAAGTTCGGGTGGGGCCCGAAGCCATCGTCCGCTACGGCGGATTTTCGGTCACGATCATCGAGGAGTGCACCGGGGTATACGAAGCACTGATCCTCAGTGCGGCACTGCTCGCCTACCCCACTCGCTGGCGAAACACGCTCCTTGGCTTCGCGATCGGAATCCCGATGATCTACGTCATGAACGTGGTCCGCATCATCGCGCTAATCATCGTGGGGCGGTACTCAAACCGGTGGTTCGATTTCATGCACGTCTATTTCTGGCAGGTCACGATGATCGCCATGATCGCAACGGCCTGGATGGCCTGGCTGTGGTGGGTAGTGAGGGATGAGACGGATCCTGTACCTGCTGGCTGAGTTCATCCTGTTGACGATTCCGCTCACCTGGGCATGGCTCCGGTGGGGAAGCGATGCCTATACGAGCCTGATCCTTGCGGTGATCGACCCCCTCTACGAAATGTTGGGAGCAACTCACGTGAAGCGGGGCCCCACCGGGCATCGATTCATCAGCTATGTGCCATTCCTCGTGCTGATGGCGATCACACCGCGGATCCCTACCCGGCGCAGGATCTGGGGCACCCTATTCGGCATCCTGGTCATCTTCTGTTCCCACGTGGGAATGCTCTACGTCGCGGACCGGGCCTACACGGAGCACGAGAATGACGGGGCCGCCGTGGCGCAGCTCTTTCCGTTCCTACTCGTGACCGACGGACTGCCCCTGATGCTCTGGTTCGTGCTGGCCCGCGACTTCCTGCGCTCCGCGGTGCCGGGGCTGCGCGAAAAGCCACCGTCCGAGTGACGCGGGGCCGACGCCGCGGGCCGCCCGGTCGTCGCATTCGAGCCGATTCACGCGACATGCCTCGCGAGCCGGGCTGCCGCTGACGGAGCAGCGAATGGCCCCGCTCCCGACCACGACGGTGTCGGAGGCGCTCATCCGCCGGCGACGCGTGCGAGGGCGTTGCGCAGTTCCTCGGTCTCGTGTTCGAGGCCCAGGAAGTGCTCGGCGATGCGACCGCCGTCATCGACGACGAAGGTCGCAACCAGGTGATCGATGGTCCCGTCCTCCTGACGCCGGCTGCCGACACCGAAGCCCTGCAATACGGCGGCGACGGCGTCCGGCTCCCCGGTGAGAAAGCTCCAGTGCTCGAGGTCTGCACCGCGCACCTCGGCGTAGGCGCGCAGGGCTTCCGGCGTATCGCGCACCGGATCCAGGGAGATCGAGACGAAGCGGGTCCGCGAACGCAGCCCGGGCGAGAGTTCGCGCTGGAGCCTCACGTGGCGGCTCGTCAAGATCGGACAGGGCCCCGGACAGCGGGTGAAGACGAAGTCGACGAGGAGAACGCTGCCGCGAAGCCCAACCGAAGAAACCGGCCGGCCCGCCTGGTCGACGAGATCGAAGGACGGTGCAGGGGAGCGCAAGTCCGCCAGCGCTTCGAGTCCCCCCGTCTCCACGGCCCGCTCCGCCTCGTCGCCCACCACGCGCGCCTCGACCACCCGATAGCTCCTGCCATCGAAAGCGATGGTGAAATCGATCACCTGTCCCCGCGAGAGCGCGCTCAGGATCTTCGCGTCGGGCACGTCGAACGACATGGTCATGGCAGACATGAAGCCCGGGATCTCGTCATGTTCGATCAGAACCTGCGCGTATTCGCGGTGCACATCGCGCACGACACCGTGCGCCCGGTGATGCTGAACGCCATCGATGCACGCTGTGAGGAAGAGGAGCGCCGCGAGCGCGCTCCTCGCGAAACTCACGACAGATCCGCCCGGAAACGCTCCTCGACACCCACCACCCCCATCCGAACCGTGCGGTGCAATGCGCGCTCCACGTCGCGGCTTCGAATCACCGACTCGCTCAGCTCGCGCAACGTCCGTTCCCCGAAACGGCGCGCCAGGAATTCGACCATGCCGTAGGACTGGAGATAGGCGAGCGACGCATCTCGGGGACCGAGACCCGCAAAGCTCGACGCACTCAGGGTGGAAAGTGGCAACCAGTTCCCGCTGCGGCTCGCCCGGATGAGCGCGCTGCGCTCGTCGACGCTGAGCTTCCGCTTCGAGAGGGTCCGCGCCTCGAACCACTCGGCGACACCCTCGTTCAGCCAGGCGGGCAACACCAGCGAAGGGGCGACCGCCTGAAAGGCAGCGTGAACGAGTTCGTGATGGAGCACGCGGCCAAGGCCGACCGTCATCTGCGTCGTGCCGCGGATGTGGATCGCACCGTTGAAGAAGCCGGCCGCAGCGAAACGAAACCGCCCGGAAAAGCTCTCGTCGAAGACCACCGGGTCGTAGACCCACACCTCGATGCGCCGCGGCGGGCGCAGGCCGAGGAAGTGATCGAGCTGCTCGTAGGCGACCTCGAGCTCGTTGAGCACCTGCTGCTCGAAGCGACGCGAGCCGCGCAGGCCTCCCACCTCGTCGATGTCTACGTCCTGGAACAGGACGAAGTGAGAAGAGGTTCGTTTCTCGAACCGACCGTCGGCACCCCGCTCCGCCGCCGACACGCCGCCCGCCAGCACCGAGAATGTGGCGACCAGGACCACAGCCCACAGGTTGGCGGCTCTAGCGCGCCCGCCGATCAAGGGCTCCGAGCCATCGCGCTTCACAGCGCTCAGCTTATCAAAACGTGGATCAGAAGCCGGCCATGCCGAAGGTGAAGTACGTGGCCGCACCCTTTGCCGCGAGCTTCAGGAGCTGCACGAGAGCCTCGCTCACCTCGTCGACGGGCACGTCGTTCGGGCAGCGCGCGGCCTGGATGCCCCGAAACAGGCCGACCTGTTCGCCGATGCGCTGCTCCCAGTGGGAATTGCCCAAGTGGTTCGCGCGGGATTGCATGCCGGCGACGTGATCGATCTGACGGCGCAAGCGCGCGCATTCGGCGGGATGCGCGTTGGCCTCCCGCATCGCGAGCTGCTCCCGTGCCTTTTCGGCACTGAGCGTCTGCCCGCTCGCCGCGGGTGCGACGAAGACGAGCATCAGGAGCGACACGACGAGTAGGTTGCGCATGGATCCCCCGGGGCCGCGAGAAGCGGCACCCCCCTCATCGGCATATGGGGAGCGGCGGTGTAGGGCTAGAGGGCGTCCGAGACCGACGCGGCCGTGCGATGGGCGAGCGCCATACCGGTCCACATCGGATTCACCGACGGACATCGGGGAAAGACCCCGGTGTCGGCGATGTAGAGATTTTCAACGTCGTGGCAACGCCCGAACTCATCGACGACCCCGCGGGCCGGATCGCCGTGCATGCGGGTCGTGCAAAAGGCGTGGTTGCCTCCGGTCCCGAAATCCCCGGAGTTGAAGTCCTTGTTGCGCAGCACCTGCGCCGCATCCAGCGAGTGGATCTCTTCCGGGACACCCTGGACACCGGCCATCACGCCACGCGCACCCGCAGCAAAGGCGATCTCGGTGAGCGTGTACAGCGCCCGGCTGAGGATCGAGACTTCGCTCCGGTGGAGCCGCCAGGAGAGCCTCGGGGAATCCCCCCAGCGGCGGGAACGCACCGTCCCCACAGACCGGTTACAGCTTCCGATGGCGTCCCAGACCACGGAACGCGGAAGTCGGGCCAGGCGATTCTTGAGCGCGTGCCCAGAGCCGGGCATGCGGACGGCGAGCACCGCGGGGGGAGCCCAGAGTGTTTCGAGCTTGTAGCCCTCGCGCAGGAACTGGAACGACTGGTAACCCTGGGTCGCACCAAAGCTCGGATCGACCTCGTCGTCGAAGAACGCGGTAATCGCCACTCCCGGGTGAAAGCGCAGGTTTTCGCCCACCTGTCGGGATCGGTTCGCGAGGTCGCCGCTCTTCTGGAGGAGTACCGGCGTCGCCATGCACCCGGCCGCAAGCACCACCGCCCGGGCGCGCACCTCGAAACTCGCGGTGACACGACCCGTGAAGGGCGTGACGAAGCGCCCCCGGACCCCGACGGCGCGCCGACCGGCCACGATCACCTGCTCCACCCGCGCCGAGGTCAGTACCCGAGCGCCGGCACGCAATGCCGCAGGAACATACGTGATGTCCACCGATTGTTTGGCACGTGCTCGGCAACCCGTGAAGCACTCCCCGCTGCCGCGGCAGCCGCGCACGTTGCGCTGAATGGGCTCGCTCGCGTAACCGAGGGCATCGCAGCCTTCGCGGAAGAGCGTGTTGCGGCGTCCGAGCACCGCTTCCGGCGTAGGCGCGATGCCGAGGAACTCTCCCACGGCGTCGTAGTGCGGATCCAGATCGGCGCGCGTCGTGTGGCGAAGTCCGTAGCGCTCGCACCACTCGTCGAGGACGAACTCCGGCGTGCGAACGCAGATGGCAGAGTTCACGACCGAGCCTCCACCGAGACAGATGGCCTGCATGGTGGGCATCACCGTGCCGAGCGTGGTCCGGAGTCCGCTCTCGCGCATGGTGCGCGCCATCGAGATCGCGCTGTCCAGTTCGAAGTCATCGGGCGTGAGGGGGGGACCCTCCTCGAGCAGCACGACGGAGTGCCCCGACTCAGCCAGCTCTTTTGCCGCAACCCCACCGCCCGGACCCGACCCCACCACGACCACGTCCGCTTCCTCGACGCTGTCGCCGCGATAGTCCGCGAATACGCGCAGCGCCCCGCTCACGGACCGGTCTCCGCGTAGCGCGGGTCGATGGGCGCTTCATTGGCGAGTGCCCCCCCCGGCCCGATCACCCGCGGCGCGAGCCCGAGTTCGCGCAACACTGGCGGGTGCGACAGGTAACCCATCGTCACGATCGCCCTCAGACCCTGGAAGACCAGGCGCCGCGGAGCCAGCCGGCTGATGCGCCAGCCTTCGAGCGCCGCCTCGCATTGGTCGAGCCGCAGCGACGAGAAGCGGCGAAAGCCATCGAGCCCCGGGGCGGGAAAGAAGAGCGTGGCGTGCTCGACCAGGAAGAAGAGCAGCCGCACCAGCAGGCGCACGCGAGGCTCGAGCTGCACCAGCCAGCGATCCGTGTGCACGGCAATCCGCGCCTCACCACCAGAGGGAGATACCGCGCCACCCGCCGGAAAGATCGCCGCGGCCGCCGCCCTCACGAAGGCGGCCTCACGGCGAGAAAGGCTCAACAGCGGCGCAACCGGCGGCGCGTGGCCCCAGAAGACCCGCACCAGCACCCAGGTGGAAAGCACCAGGGCAAAGCCTCCGCCGACAGTCTCATTCAGCACGCGCGTAGGATACCGGCGGGAAGGCATCCGGCGATTTCGTCCCCGAGACACCGAAGGGCGCTCGTCGCGCGCCCCGAGGCTCAAAGGTCGGATCCGGCGCCGCGGCGGCCGGCCCTCGCGTTTGCACTCTGCCCGGGAGGAAGCCCCCGGGACCCGGTCGTCGAAACGGACGTCCGGAAGCGCTGGGAGAGTCACGTGGGCCGGGGGCCTCCCGGAGCGGCAGAATGCGCCGCCATCTCCCACTCAAGCTTCGGGAATCACATTCCGATGCAGAGGGCGACGTGGAAGGCTCGCGCCATACGATCCGGATCCTGCTGGCGGCGGTGCTCGCTCTGGCAGTCGGACTCCAGGTGGCCGCGGTTTTCACCACGAACGTCCACTGGGACGAGTTTGCCCTGCTCCACCTCGCGGACCTGACCGCCCATAGCGGAAGGCTCGAGGCCGGCGGCCGCGCGGGTCTGGCGGTGGCGATGCTGATTCCGCTCGTCGAGGGCTGCGAGAGCGAGATCGAGGTGATCCGGCGCGCTCGCCTCCTCTGGGTGGGGCTCACGTTCCTCTGGCTCGCCGGTCTGACGCTATGGCTCGCGCACCTCGCACCGCGGTCGCGCACGCGCTGGCGCGACGCGGGCTTTGGCGTGGCTTTGCTGGCACTGACTCCCGCCTGGCTCGACAGTTCGCTGCAAGTGCGCACGGACCACATCGCGCTGGCCGGCACAGCGTGGGGCGGCGCACTGCTGCTGCTTTCGTTGCAACGGCCCGGTCTGGCGCTGGCCGCCGGCGCATGCTTCGGCCTGGGATTCCTCGGTTCTCAGAAAGCTCTCTATGGAATCGCACTCGCCGGCTTTCTGACCGCGGGCGTCACCCTGCGGGAGGACCGCCTGCGCCCCGCCCGGGAAACCCTGCGCTGCGTCGGTCTCGCGCTGGGCTTCGTCGCCGCAGTCGGACTCTTCCGCCTCTGGGCGGGCGCGAACTTCGACGTTGCCGAAACGTCTCAGGTCCATCGTCCGCTCGACGCGCAATTCGTCGCCCAGGGGCTTTCGCTCTTCGATTTCTACCGCAATACGATCGGCTGGAGCCAATACCGGAGCATGCTCACCGACCTCGTGCCCCACACGCTCTTGGCCGTTGCGCTCATCGCCGCAACACTCCACGCCCTGCGCACGCGGAACACGAACCGCGGCGCGCTGTTTCTCGCCTGCGGCGCACTCACCCTCGGCATTGGCGTGGCCCTCTTCCACGCCGCCGCGTTTCGCTACTTCTGGCTCACGCTCGGAGTCTTTCTCGCAGCAGCATTCGCACTCGGGCTCGAGCCCATCCTGGCGCGCCTGCCGGCACAGGCCCGAGGGACGGCGATCGTCGGATTCGCGGCCCTGCTCGGGATCCCCGCCGCACTGCACGGGGCAGCCCGGCTCTCCGACGGCCAGGCCGTACAGCGCGAGAGCCTGGCGTTCGTTCACCGCAACTTCAGCGCCGAAACCGCGGGCTTCCACCCCGAGAGCGGGTTGTTCTGCCAGGAGGGAGCCCAACCGCTTCCCACGTTCTTTTCGCAGCACATCTACAAGCGCTTCGCCGGCCCACATCGAGCGCACCACACGCACCGCCTGCTCCAAACGTTCCGCGAGACTCCCGTTGCCTTTCTCGTGCAGTCGTTCCGTCTGAACCAGTTTCCGCCGGACGTGCGCCAGTTCTGGCACGAGAACTATCAGCCCTACCAGGCGTCGGTATTCGTGGCCGGGCGCCGGTTTTCCGGCACTCGCGGAGAGAGCGCGAATTTCGAACTGCTCGTGCCGGGCCGATACCGCTGGCTCCCGTCCGGTGGCGCCACGACGCTGGCGATCGAAGAGCGCGTGCTGGCCCCAGGCGAGAGTGTGACGCTCCAGTCCGGTCCGCACACGGCTCGCTTCGTCGAGACGGTTCCCGACGGCCTGCTCGTCCTCGCACTGAACGATCCACCGGGTGAAGCGCCCGTCGCCTTCTACCGGCAGCCGTGATGGGGAGAGCCGTGAGAGTCGCCCTCCTGACCCCGATCCTGGCGCCCTACCGCGTGCCGGCCTTCCGCGCCCTGGCATCGACCCCAGATTGGGACCTCCGGGTCTTCGTCAACGCGGAAAGCGAATTCGACCGCTCGTGGAATGTGGACGCCCAGGATCTCGACGTCGAATTCCTTCCCACCCTGTCGATCCCGCGCCGGGACCGAACGCTCCACCTGGCGGCACCCTGGAGCCTCGGGCGCGCGCTCGATCGCTTCGGTCCGGATGTGGTCGTCAGCGCTGAATTGGGAAGCCGCAGCCTCGGAGCGCTCCTCCACTGCCGACGGCGGCGGGTTCCCCTCGTCCTGTGGGCGCTGCCCACGCGGGCACACATCGACGGCGCCGATGCGCTGCGCCGGGCCGTGGGCCCCTTTCTCCTGAAGCGCGCCGCCACCATCGCCGTTCCGGGCAGCGAGGCGCGCCGCGCCCTCCACCAATGGGGGGTCGAAGACGCGCGCATCTTTACCGCACCCAACTGTCACGACACGGAAGGCTTCGACAAAGCGCTCGCCGCCGTGGACCGCGACGCGTCGCTGCACGCCCTTCGGGCGGGCCTCGGTACGCGCGAACGCATTGCCCTGGTCGCGGGGAGACTCTTTCCGGTGAAGGGAACGGCCGAGCTGCTCGCCGCTTGGGACTTGCTGCCGCCGAACCTTCGAGCGGACTGGACGCTGCTTTTCGTCGGAGACGGCCCTCTCGGCGAACGCGTCGTGCAGGCCGCGCGCGCACACCCGTCGGGTGAAATCGTACGACTGCCCGCCGTACAGCCCGTCGATCTCGTGGAGTTCTACGCCGCAGCGGACCTGCTCGTCTTCCCCAGCCTCGGAGATGTCTGGGGCCTCGCGGTCAACGAAGCCATGGCCTGTGAGCGCCCCGTCCTCTGTTCGACGCGGGCCGGCTGCGCAGAGGATCTCGTCTTTCCGGGGGACACGGGCTGGCTGGCCGACCCGGCCGATCCCGAAGCCTTCGCGCTCGGCCTGGAACAGGCGCTCACCTGCAAAACGCGCGAGACCCGGGGCCGACGCGCGAGAGAGTGCGCCGCGAGCTTCACGCCCGATGCAATGGCGGAAGGCTTTCGCCAGGCGATTCGAGCGGCGCTCCGCCGCGAGGAATAACCGGCGGCTCTTTCCGCGCGCGTCGCGAGTTCCCTCCACTGCGGCGGCATTCCATCGGCCACGGGAGCTGGACACCCGGAGACGTTGAAGCGACGCCTCAGGAGAGCCATGCTTCCCGAAGACCCAACCTGGGGCTCCATGAATTCCGACCCGCATCCCGCCGCTTCGAACGAACGGATTCCGCGCGTCGTGCTGATTCTGCTGCTCCTGGCATTCGCCTGGGTGTTCTTCGCCAGCGCCTGGCTGGCCGACGACGCCTGGATCACGCTGCGCACGGTCGACCAGTTCCTCGCGGGCAACGGGCTGCGCTTCAACGCCTCCGAGCGCGTGCAGGCCTTCACCCACCCGCTCTGGGCCCTGCTCCTGGTCGCCGCCGGCGGTGTAACCGGCGAGTTCTACGTCACGACGCTCGTCCTTTCCGGTCTCTGCACGGCAGGGGCCCTGGCGCTTCTCGTGCTGACGATCGCACGCAGCGCCGCCGGCGCCGTGCTGGGCGTCGCGGTGCTGCTCGGATCGAAGGCCTTCGTCGACTACTCGAGTTCGGGTCTCGAAAACCCGCTCGTCCACCTGCTTCTCGCCGGCTTCCTGGCGCTCTGGCTGGCCCAGGACGGAAGACGCCTGCTCGCGCTGACGCTCGTTGCCGGCGCGATCGCCACCGCGCGTCCGGACGCCGTGCTTCTGGTGGCACCCGCGCTGGCCATCGCCGCGATTCGGCGGGGGCGCGACGCTCTGCGACCGCTCGCGGTCGGCCTCGTGCCCCTGGCGGCGTGGACCCTCTTCTCGCTCGCCTACTACGGCTTTCCCTTCCCGAATACGGCCTACGCAAAACTCGGCAGCGGCGCCCCGGCCGCCAGCCTGGTCTCACAGGGCCTCGCCTATCTCTGGGACGGGGTAACGCGCGACCCGGTGACCGGCCTCGCCCTCGTGTTCGGCTGCGCCGTACCGGCGGCCCTGGGCGTTCGCGGCGCGGGAGCCGTGGTCGCCGGCGTTTCGCTGAGTCTTGCCTACGTGGTTTGGATCGGGGGCGACTTCATGACCGGGCGATTCCTGGCCGCGCCGGTGTTCTGCACCGCTGCGTTGCTCACGCGACTTCCCGCTGAGCACCCGCGTACCCTCACCGCCGTTGCCGTCGCGGTGCTCGGGATTTCCTTCTTCGGTTCACAACCCCCACTCACCACCGGACGGGACTACGGCGTCGGCTGGCCAGCAGAGACCGGCAACCGCGGCATCGTCGACGAACGCGCCGGCTACTACCCGTTTACCGGGTGGTGGCGCGTGCTGTCCGTCGAAACGAACCCCGAGCAACACCCCTGGGCCCGGCAGGGCACCACCGACCGGGAGCACCCGACGCCGGTGAAGGTCGCCGGACCGGTGGGCCTCTACGGCTTCTACCTCGGCCCCGACAAGCACCTCGTCGACGCCTTCGGGCTGGTCGACCCGCTGCTCGCGCGCCTGCCGATCGAGCCCGATACGGAGTGGCGCATCGGCCACTTCCCGCGCCGGCTTCCCCATGGCTACTACGAGACCCTGGTTACCGGCCGAAACCAGATCGCGGATCCCGAACTGGCGGCACTGTGGGCCGACCTGGCCCTGGTGACCCGCGGTCCGCTCTTTTCGCAGGCACGCTGGGGCGCGATCGTGCGCCGGAACCTGGGTCTCGCACCTCAGCCCGTCGACAACACGTTGCGGTAGACCGAGAGAAGCCGCTCCACGCGACTCTCCGCTGCGAATCGCTCCTCGAAGACTTCACGGGCCTCGGCACCGAGTGCCTCGCAGCGCCCGCGGTCGGCCGCCAGTGCCACGCAGGTCCGGGCAAGAGAGTCGGCATCACCGGCGTCGAAGAGAAGACCCCCGCGCCCCCCGTCCACCAGCTCCGACAACGCCGTCGCCCGTGGCACGACGATCGCGCGCCCCGCGGCCAGGGCCTCAGCCGGCGCGAGGCCAAACGTCTCGTAGCAGAGCGAGGGCGCCACCAGGAACGCAGCGCGCGCGAGCTCGGCACGCACACCTTCTCTGTCGAGGGCGCCGGTAAATCGTACATTGGGAAGCAACTTGGCACGTTCTCGCAGCGCGGCAGCCTGCGGACCGTCGCCCACCAAAGTGAGCGGAAACTCCGGGACCGACTTCCAGGCGTCCAGGAGCAACGCCCCGCCCTTTTCGGGCGAGAGTCGGCCAGCGAAGACAGCGCCCCGCCCCGGCGCACCCGTCACCCCCGGATCCTCGACTGGATTCGGCACGACGCGGATGCGTTCCGCCGGAATCCCGCTCCCCGCGAGCTTCCGAGCCGCAAAGGCGCTCGGCGCCACGAAACGCGCCACACGTCCCCAGGTTCCGCGCCGTCGGTGGGTCCTCGTCGCGTCGGCCCAGACCGCCGTCGCGAGCCGGGATCCACGCCAGCACCCGTGGCGCACCGCGTTCCAGGGCCCCGCGGTCACGCATTCTTCACAGTTGCGCCCCTCGCGCCAGAAGTCCCCGCGCGCGCAGGCGAGGCGGTAGTTGTGAAGCGTCTGCACGCCCGGGACACCCCGGTCGAAGAGAACCTGGTGAACGACGGGCGTGAGCAGGGGAAAGAAATTGTGAACGTGACCGACATCCACGGGATTCTCGGCCAAAAACTCGTCCACCCGCGCCATGATGTCGGAACCACCGCGGGCTGTGAGAGCCGCACGAACTGCCCCGGCGCGCCCGAGGGAAGCGCTATCCACCACGAAGGCCCGCACGTTGCAGCCGGCCTTGCGCAGCTGCTCGACTTCGGAATCGAAGGCGGCGTCTTCGCCCCCGCGATTTGCGTAACGGTTATGGAAGAGCGCAACGCGCATCAGGCGTATTCCTGAAAATCGAAGCCCAGAAGCGCCCACAGGTGCCCGGCCTGGGTGCAACCTCGCAACCACACGCGCGCCGCAGCGGCGCGCCCGGCCAGCGCCGCGAGCGGCAGGCCGAGTATCACCAATGAGAGCGCGGCGAGAGCTCGGGGCACACCGCGCCGCGCCGCCGTCCAGGTCCCGAGCCGGCGTTGTTCCAACAGCGTCGTCACGAAGCCGCCGCGGAAGGCGCGCCGCATGAGCCAACCGAGCCGGTGACGCCCCGGCGGAATCAGCTCCTGCACTCGCGCCGTGTCACACCAACAGAACTGAGCACCGGCGCTCCACATGCGGGCAAAGAGCTCGGTATCACTCCCCCCGCGCAGGCCGAAGTGGGGATCGAAGCGGCGATCGTCGAACAGGTCAGCGCGTACCAAAGCGTTGTTTGTCGCAAACTCGCCGGGCCCGACGGACGCTCGATCGGCGAGACGAGGACCGGAGAAGAACCGGTCGACGTCGAGCCAGGGCGTAACGACCTCCTCGACCCGGCGTTGCACGGGACCGAAGAATCCGTCACAAGCCACCGCATCGACCGCGGACCAGTAGGCCTCGATCCAACCGGGATCGACCACTTCGTCGTCGTCGACGAAGGCGATCCATCGCCCTCTCGCCTCTTCCACCGCCCGGTTGCGCGCATGGGCAATGTTGCGACGCGGCTCCGCGAAACACCGCATCGCAAACGGCGCCGCAAAGCCAGCGAGAAAGGCAGCGGCCGAACCCGCCGGGTCGTTGTCGACCACGATCAACTCGACACGAATTCCTTTGGGCAACCGCATCCGGGCGAGGCTCGTCAACAGCCGCGACAGACCTTCCGGGCGGCGACAGGTCGCAACGCAGATCGAGACGTCGGCGGCCACGACCTAGAACGCGCCTCGGCGCGTCAACACCGCACCCACGGTGCGCACCAGGATCGAGAGGTCGAGCGTCACCGAACGGTTGCGGATGTAGTAGAAGTCGTACTGCAGGTTCTCGTGCATCGGCAGGTCCTTTCGCCCCAGGATCTGCCAGAGCCCGGTGATTCCGGGTTTCACGGAGAGCCGGCGCCGCTCCCACTCGCCATAGCCGTCGACGATGAAGGGCATTTCGGGCCGCGGACCCACCAGCGACATGTCCCCCCGGAGCACGTTCACCAGTTGGGGAAGCTCATCGAGACTCGTCCTCCGCAACCAACGCCCCGTTGCCGTGACGCGGGGATCCTCGGCACCACGCGGCGCTTCGGCATAGCGATCCACGTCATGTCTCATACTGCGCAACTTCAACATCTCGAAGGGAGTGCCATTTTTCCCGACGCGCCGCTGGAGCAGGAAGGCCGGACCGGGACTGGTGCACCGCACGCGCCACGCGCACCAGGCCAGCAATGGCGCGGCCAGAAGCAGTGCGGCACACGCACCGACCAGGTCGAAGGCGCGCTTCGCGGGCTCGTAGAACGGGTGAGCACGCTGGCGCCCCAGACGAACCACCGGCAGGTCGTCGACCAGATCGAGGGGCGAGCCCGCCGTCAGCACCTCGAACAGATTCGTAACCACGCGGAAATTCACGCCCAGGTCCTCGCACTCGAGAACGAGCGAGAGCATCCGCGTGTGACCGATCGCCGGGTCCGCGACGAA
>MPLY02031726.1_pt1 | contig 30730 bp, 28 predicted proteins | sample 1617301 | NCBI WGS metagenome assembly MPLY02 (sample SAMN05944805, study PRJNA350692) | marine metagenome | biome: marine; feature: ODZ; material: water; isolation source: 140 m water sample filtered on 0.2 um supor filter | place: Pacific Ocean | collected 2012-04-08 | depth 140m m
CGGAAGCGTTGTAAGCACCACTCGGAAGCGTTGTAAGCACCACTCGGAAGCGTTGTAAGCACCACTCGGAAGCGTTGTAAGCACCGCTCGGAAGCGTTGTAAGCACCGCTCGGAAGCGTTGTAAGCACCACTCGGAAGCGTTGTAAGCACCACTCGGAATTGCCGGAACGCACACAAAAATCAAAGCGCGCGGCCCGCGTTTTCACGGGGGCCGCGCGCTTTCCGTAGCGCGTCGGACCACGGACTAGTGAACCAGTCGCAAGCCTCCGAGCGTCTCCTCCTCAGCGCCCGCCTTGAGATCGGCGTCGGCGGCACGCACCTTCTCTGACACATCCTCCACGGGCACACCGTCTTCTGTGGCGATCAAAACCGGCACGAGCTCTTCTGGCCCGCCCGGCTCGAGGGCCACCGACCGGCAATCCGAGCAGGACACGTCGTCGAGGTAGTTCTCGAAGACCTCTTCGCGATGCGGAATAAAGACCTGCTCGAGCGCCGGCGAGATGCCGAAGTGTTCGCTGCCGTCAATGGTCTCGGTGAATTGCTCTGTCACATGGACAAAACCGAGCGAGGGCGGCCACTCGACTCCGCCGCCCAGGTCGTTATTGGGGCTGCCGTTGCTGAGCTGGTGACAACCTGCACAGGAAAGGGCCATGGAACGCCGGACCAGATGGTCCGGTCTCAGACGGATCCCCAGGAACCGGAGCCGTCTCTCGAGCGCTCGTTCGAAGCGAGGACTCTGAGCGAAATGCACCGGGTAGTCGTTCTCGGTGCCCTGAGCGTTGCTCTGGCCGGAGTTGTAGAGGTCCGGGACCCGCGCAAAGAACTCGTTCACGTCGGCCGCGGACAGGTTCTCGACCTGGGTCATATAGTGGCGCTGGAAACTCCGAGTGCGGTGGTCACCCGTCGTCGAATCGAACAGCCCGCCGAACGGGTTGCCCTTGACCGTGACAGGAACGAACTGGAGACTGCACAAGCTAGGATCACCCTCGCACAACTGCGTGAGCTTGAACTCCCGGAGCTGCCAGAGCCTGGGCTCGGAACCCTCCATGAACTGGTTGGTGCGAATCTGGCCGCTGCCCGGTCCGAAGTGTTTGGCGTGAATCACCGGTGCGATGCCGCGGCTCGGAAAACCCTCCAGATAGAATCGCCGCAAGGCGGCGGCACGCCGCGCGGGATCGTCGATCCGGGAGAGGTTCTTCCAGAAGCGGGCCACCATCCGACACCCCTCGAGACCACATCTCGGCTCCGGATTGGGAAGCACCGCCTCGAAGATCACCAGATTGCGGTTGCCAAAATCCGAGACACCCGACTGGCGCGCGAATACGACTCGATACTCGCCGCAGTTGGCTCCGTCCAGGGGCGCGAGATCGAAGCGATTGACCAGCGCGATGGGCTCGTAGAAGCTCTCTGTACCCGGCGTGAATGGATCGACGCGCGTCTCGGTGCCCTCGTTGCGCGGGCACTGAATCGGGAAACCGTTGATCACCGGCTCACCATCGGAATTGACAGCGTCATCGCAATTGGACCCGAAGCCCAGGCCCGGGCCCAGGTTCTGCGTGTCCCACCACTGTGCCCAGAGCCGACGGGGAGTGACCCCCGAATCGCCAACGTCGGCCGCGAACTTCTCGAAGACGTCCTGGATGGAGATAGCCTGTTGGACCACGTCGAGTTCCGTAACGAAGAGCGAGCGGCGCGGATCGACGTCCCGACTGGTATCGAGGCACATCGGAACCGGGCCAATGGTTTGGGCAGCTCCGGGTCCGGCGAACAGGAAAGAGACAAGCAGCAGAATCAGGGGTTTTCGGATCGACATGGCTTTCGAGCTCCTCAGTTGCGCGGCATCCAGTGCCGCTATGTGGGAAACTTACCCACACACAATCTAGGTGGGTAAAATTCCCACGTCAAGGGATTCTCGAAAAAAACACCCTGGCTGCAGCCGCCACGCACCGCACCGCCGAGGGCAACCCCATCTCTAACTCACTGTCTATATTGTGTATTCTTTGAAACTTCCGGTATGGGGCAGCGCTTACGGGCAGTTCCCGCTGCCGGCCCCGGCGGCAGCGCAGACGCTTCCATCGGGCAGGCTGCACCGGCCCCGCTCCGGCTCTGTCGCCGTCTCGGCCCGGGTCATCTCGTACCGGCCCCCCCGGATCGCGCAGTAGCGTGCACGCTCGGTCACGAACCCGGTCACGCGACGCCCCCCCACCGGACACTCGCCCCGGAAGAGGGCCCACTCTTCACATTGGCGTCCGTCCTCGAAATAACAGACCCCGATCTCCCCCCGGTCGCCCAGGCTCTCGATCCGAAGCTCCCCGCCGACTTTTCCGCAGTGGACCGACGCCGGGTTCGCCATCCCGAGCTTTGGCTTGGCAGGAGCATTGCTCCCACAGGCCGCCAGCAATACCACCGCGAGAACCGGGATCCCCTGAAGCCAGACCGAGTAGACACGGAGCATGGAGACACATCCCCCTCCATCGGAAAGCGTCTCCTACGCCAGTCGGGCAGCGAGCCGGAGTCCGCAAGCGAGCATCCCCACCACCAGGACGACCATTGCCCGACTGTCCAGCGACGGCACCTGGTTGGACTGCGTCCAGTAGGTCGCCGCCTTATTGTACGCCTGAATCCCGATCTGAGAGCCTGCGATCCGACCGTTCAGGTCGTCCGCATCCACGTGGATCCCGCCCCACAGGCGCGAGATCCCGGCCTCGTCCGCCGCGTCGTAGTAACGCGCCCACTGCAGCGTTACCTCCTCTGTCGGGCCGATCTCGAACTCCAGGAACGCGTCCTTCGGTGCAGTAAAGGTGCCCATCCCTCCCGGGAAGTAGGCGTCCCCGGTGAAGAGTGTCAGCACCTCCGCCCCCGCTCGGCTGAAGGTACTGTGACCCGATAGGTACGCCGCGAATGGAGGCGTCACGAACGTCGAGCGCTGGTACGGAAGCCACTCGATCGCTCGGATCCAGCCCACACCGCTGTGCTCCGTGTGGGGATCGGCGGGCTGTCCCATCCACGCCTTGATCGCGATCTCGCCCACCGCAGGTTCACCCTGCGCGTTCAACACGTTCTCGTGGCGCCAACCCGGCGCGCTGCTCTCTGCCGTCACCAACTCGATCAGACCCGGTACCAGTGGAAGGCCCTCGGGATGATACGCCGTACCCAGCGCGTCCGTGCTCTGCCCCTTCCCGCCCATGTAGCGGATCATCGTGATCGGACGCACGTAGTCGTATTTCCGCTTCGCGTCCCAGGCCGCGATCGCCGCATCGCTCACCGCACCGTTCATCGCGAAGTACAGCTTCACGTCCCACTCGAGGTCATCCACCACCGGCCCTACGCCAGCGATCCGCTTCTCCACCAACGGGTGGTCCGACACGTAATTCGCAAGCGTGTTCCAATGGCCCGGAGGCGTTTCCGAGTCCGGACCGTCCGCCCAGAACTCCGCGAGGATCCGACCGTAGTCCGCGCGCTTCGCGATATTCTGCGCGTAGGGGAGGCCCGTGTGCGGGTTCACCGCGTAGCCCGTGCCGTCATTCGTGCCGAGCGTGCTGTTCCCGATCGCACCCGGACCGATATCCATCGGGACTCCGTCGTCTGGATCCACACGGCTACTAAAGAGAATCACGCGCACCACCGCATCCTTGAAAATCGTATCGGCAGAGCACGGCGGAGCCGAGTTGCATCCCAGGTACGGCGGGTCTCCCGGGTCGTGGTACACCGCGGCAGACGATGGCCGCGTCATTGCGAAGGGCGCCACCCTGCCCCACCCCGAGCCCAGGAACCACTGCGTCGAGGCACCAATCGGAATCCCGTTCTGCAGGATCAAGAAGTCCAGCGAAAGTGGCTGCCACTTGTTCGGGTAAGCGAGTTCGGGCGCCGGCAGGCCTTGTCCGGGGGACTGCGTCACGCCGGGGAGGTCCACGAGCATGTCGACGTTGGCTGGCGTATAGCTGTTGTCCGCATAGCTCCCGGCCTCGTTGGCGCCATCGGACATGCCGAAGCTGATGATGGTGTCGGCGATACGGTTGCCAAGTTCTGCCGCAGAATTCACGTCGCCGGAGGTGGCCGTGTAGGTCTTGTCGTAGCCGAGGTTGTCCATCAAGGTATCGAAGAGTTCTGAGCCGTACGCCGCCGCTCTGGACGAGGATTTCGGCACTACGAAGCGCGACTTCAGGATTCGATAGGCGGCGAAGCTGATCGCCTCACTGCGCGCAGCTTCCACATCCAACGAAGTGAGCTTCTCCGTCACGAAGTAGCCCGTTGCGACCGGGTCGTAGGCCGCCCACGCATCCCACATGCCCGTGGAGACCTGGAAGAGATTTCGCGAGTGCACCGTCGGCGCCGGGTAGTCGCGGCGAATCGCGTTCAGGAGCATCTCGTTCCACATGCGTGCAACTGAAAACACCTTCACGTCACCGTCGCAGACGTCTCCGACGTGGTCGAAGTCCCAGTCGATCTGATCGGCATTCGCCACCGCCGGGCAGTTGTCGAGATCGTCCGCCCACTCGTCGCCATCGCTATCGCTGGCGTCATTGCACGCGTCGCCTTCGCCGTCAGCGTCGGTATCGGCCTGGCCGGCATTCGCGTCGAACGGGCAGTTGTCGCCGCTCTCGGCGATCCCGTCGAGGTCCTCATCGGAGTCCACTGTCGCCATGGCGCTCGGTCCGATCGCCGGCGTAAACGTCATCCCGCTCACTGAAGCGGTTTCCGCCGCAATCGAAATCCCGAGCGTTCCAGAGCCACTGAGATCGGTGGCTCCCACCGTTCGCTGACTCGTGCCAGAGCCCATTACGAGGAGCGTCGCGGTCGCATTCCCGGTGGTGTTGAGCGTGATATCGCCTGTTGAGAGCGTCACGCTGTCGGCACCCGCATAGCTCACCGTCCACAAGATCGGGCCGTTGGTCGTGATCGGCGGAGTCGGCGACCCAATAGCCACTTCGATCACCGGGTTCACTTCGATGATTCCGTTGGCACCGACCGAATTCTCAGTGGTGGTGGTGCCGTCGGGCCACTCGACCACCACCGAATCCACCATGGTCGCCGAGCCGAGTCCAAAGTGTGCCTCAGCGGGTTCCTGCCCCTGGAGACTCGTGCCCGCGCTGATGTAGCGGGAATAAGTCGTCCCCCCGAACGTGACCCGCACGGTCGCGCCAATGCCGCGCCGATTGCCTCCGGTCAAGCGTCTCGGCCGCACGACGAGATGATTGTTCGGAGCCGCGGCACCGACCCAGTCATTCTCGAGCAGTCGCAGCGGTCCACCCTCCATCGTCGTCTGCAGGAGGTCCAGGTCGCCGTCTCGGTCGTAATCAAAGGAGACCAGCGAACTGCCGATGTAGGTGTCATCGAAGCCCACCGCCGCCGAGTCCTCGCTAAAGCTCGGGGGCAGCGTGCCGTCGTTCGAGAAGAAGCGAGATGGATCTGTGTCCCAGGGCGACTCGCCTATCTCTTCCAGGTAAAAGCCATTCGTGACTGCGAGATCGAGCCAACCATCGTTGTCGGCGTCGAAGAATGTCGCCCCCCAACCCCAGTCTGTGTCGTCGACGCCCGCGCTTGTCGCGATGTCGGTGAATGCTGGCGTCGAACCCACGGTGTCGTTTTGGTAGAGCCGGTTGATCTTGCCGTCTTCGTGGATGTTCGTGATGAACATTTCGAAGTCACCATCGTTGTCGAGGTCTCCGAGCGTCACCCCCATCTCGTTGAAAGCCGAATCGACGCCGGCCGCCACCGCACCGTCCGAGAAGGTGTTGTCCTGATTGTTGATCCAAAGGCGGTTCGCAGTGAAATCGACCGCCTCGAAGACATCCATCCAGCCGTCTGCGTTGAAATCGTGGATGATCGGCTGGTAGCTGTCCACGCCGGGATGATTCGAAACGCTGCTCGTCACCGAGATGTTCGTGAACGTCCCATCGCCGTCGTTCAGGAAGAGCCAGGTTCGCACTCCGTGCCACATCGAAATGAAGAAATCGAGATAACCGTCGTTGTTGATATCGCCCGCCGCCATGCCACCGATGGAAACGCCCGATTCCTCCGCCAAGACCACGTCCAGGCTGGCGACCACGGAAACATCCTGGAATACCCCCGTCGACACCTGGCGATAGAGAAGCAGTTGAGGGGAGACGCAGGAGGCGTCTTCTAGCGTGCAGTCGCCCGCGACTGCGAGATCCAGGAGATTGTCGCCGTCGTAGTCGAAGAAGAGAGCTGCGCGGTGAGCATCCGTCGAATCCACACCCGCCGCCGCCGCGATATCGGTGAAGTTGCCGAGGCCATCGTTCTGGTAGAGCTGATCGGCGACACCCTGGTCCTGCGGCACGAAGAAGTCGATGTCTCCATCATCGTCGAAATCGGCCGCGTTGACCCCGGACGTGTATCCCGGACTGACCGTAAACGCGCCGATGCCTCGCGCGCCGGATACGTCGGAGAAGTGAATGTCCGCCGCGCTTGCGGGCGGTGAAGCCAGCATGAAACTCATCAGGGCAGCGGAGAAGAGCGCTTTTCGAAACCAAGGCTGAATCAGATGGAGCACAGCAGCTATCCAAACTTCGACTTCTACTCGGCTGAATCGTTCTCTTCGAGCGGTTAGCGGCAGCAGACGGAAGAGCCAGTCGGGCATTTGAGATACGATTAATGCGTCAAGTCAAAACTTGTACCCTGGCCTGGTCACCTCCCCCGGCTGCTATTTGACAGAATGCCGACTCCTAGCACCCAAGGAAAATACAGCTTGATCTTCCTACCTACTAGTTACCTTATCAAATAAAGGTGGAGACTTGGCATTTAGCTGTGCCGCAAGGGCCGTTCGGGGAGCAGATTCGCCGCAAATTCAACGTCTTGTGGCACGGATTGCCGGTCGGGTAGGGCCCGAACGGGCAACTAAACAGCAAACGGGTAAGGCCCGAACGGGCAACTAACCAGAATTGCGAGCGTCAGTTAGGATTTTGGGCCGAGGTGAGACGGCCCGAGACGGGTGAGTGGTGGAGGCGGCGGGAATCGAACCCGCGTCCGCATGGCTTCCGGCCAGCGCGTCTACGTGTGTAGCTCTCGTCCAATCTCGGCAGTGCCAGTCACGAGAACGGGAGAAGCAACCGCCCAGGCCGACATGATTCTCGCTCCCGGGACGGTCTGCCAGCGACCGGGAGCCAGCCTTCTGATGACGCCCGCAACCCGCTAGAAGGCGTCACGGACGGGCGTCACTGACCTAGTTTCAGCTAGGCAGCGAGTGCGTAGTTGTCGTCGGCAGTTATCGCTACCAACTTGCCACTGGATTTACGAGGATCGTGACCCCCTCGACACGCAGCGCCCGCTTTCGACCACCCGTCGAAACCGATCGCCCCCTGGAAAACAAGAGATTTCATCGAGGTCGAGCTCGGACCGAATCCGCAACCCGTGCCTCCACTCACCGTGAGCCAGCAATAAAGGTAGGTCCACCTCGAAACTACGCAAGCGCCGGGAGAAACCGAGAGCCTCCTGCAGATGCACGGGGGTGCCCGAATCCCGTGCCGGCACACAGCAATTGCCCGGGTGCTTCCGACCGCGCAACCACGGCTTGCATCTCCGATGACCCAGATCTCCGATGACCCAGATCTCCGATGACCCAGGGGTGGGCGCGGCTAGAATATCCGTGCCGTCACCGCGTCGAAGGGACCATGCACGCCACATCCCGATTCCTGGTCCTCACCGGGCTGCTCCTGGGGGGCTGCCTCGCCTCTGCGGCGGCGGAAGAGGCACAAACGGCCCCTCTCTTCCGCATCGAGCGCAGCAAGAACGCGAATGTGGTCCAATACGATGTGCAGCTGCGCCCGGACGGACGCCTCGACCCGAAAGAGCCGGTCGTCGCCTACTGGATTCGCCTCGCGAAAGACGGGCAGCGCAAGGAACTCTCCTGGGTGCAACACCGATTCGCCTACGGATTCGACACGCGCCACGACCGCGATACCGGCGTTGCGACGCTCCGCATGAAAGCCGGTCTCGACCGTGAGATCCGGGTGGTGCCCGGTGAAGAGGGCTACCGCGCCGAACTTTTGATCGACGGTCGTCCGGCATACGTGGACCGCATCTTCATCCAGTCGATCGAAGGCGGCGTGCTACCCGAGGTCGAATACATCGATTTCTGGGGAACCGACGTAGAGACGAAGGAGCCGCGGTACGAACGCTTCGGACCCTCCTGAAGCACTCCCCACACAGTTGGCATCCATCGATGATCGTGCGCTAGTCGACGAGTCCGAGCATCGCGCGCACGCGCGCCACAGCGCGCGGATTCTCGGATGCCGGGGGCTCTGCGGGCACCCGCGGAGGCTCGCCCAGGGCGACAGCCAGTCCGCGCCGCTCGAGATCGGCATGCAGCAGGCTCAGATCGCGCGTCGGCCGGACCCAGCCCCGCTCGATCAGCCGCGCGCAGAGAAGTTCGAGGCCCTGCTGCGGGCGACCGGTTTCCCGCTGGCCCAAGGGCTGCGCCCGAGCGCGGCGCAGCACGGCTTCTCGGAAGAAGCGCAGCAGGCGGAAGCTCCACCGCTCGGGCAGGGGGTGGATGGAGAGCGGTTTTCCCAAGGACCCGCACTCGACGAGCATCGACTCGCTGTCGGCCGTCACCACCAACTCGTCGGCCCAGGCGAGGTAGCCGAGATAGGGGTTCTCGCCGGCCCCACCGGCCCCGTAGAAGTGCGACGGGATCCCCTCGAGCGCGGTGCGCAATGCGTGTGCCGGGGCGTCGCCGGTGCGCCGGCTCGTCGACACCAGCACCGAGCCGCCGGCCTCCCGGGCGCGTCGCGCGACCGCCTCACCCATGCGCCGCGCGGTGGCCCCGTCGATCCGGTATTGACCGGAGGTCCCACCCACCAGCAGCGCGATCCGCGGTGCGGGAAGCGTCTCGAACCTCTCCTTCCAATGCACCCGCGCCTCGGCAATGCGCTCCGGTGTCACCCGGTGGAGCGGACCGTCCAGAACGAGCCGGTGCGGGTGAGGAAAGAGCCGGGTGTAGGCCGGCGTCACCGCGAGATCGAAGAGCGCAGCGTCATCTGCGCCCTTCCTTCCGAGCTGCACCAGTCGCGCCGCACCAGCACTGGCCTCGCGAAGCGCCAGGGAAACCGGTGCCGTGCGGCGTCCGGCGGCGATCACCAGGTCCGGCCAGGGCGGCTCGAGCGGATCCGAACGCGCGAGATCCATGCCGCGGAGCGAAGCTCCGAGAATCCGGTTGTGGAGGCGCGACAACAGGCCCGGTACGAGCCGCTTCCGCTCGAAAGGCCAACCGAGCGCCTCGGCGAACCCGACGGCCTGCGTCGTATTGCCCGGCCGGTCGTCGGCAAGCACCCAGACCCGCGGCGACCCACCCCCGGGCGCGGGACCGCCGGAGCGGATTCTCCGCACGTCTCCGGGCCCCCGAAGATCGGCGGTCCAACGCGTGCCGGGACGCCGGCGCGCCGCAGCGTCGAGCCGCTCCGCCCACCAGTTCGCCGTGCGGGCCGGATCCCGGCCTCCATCGGGCCCGCGCGGCACACCACCGGGCGGATCACAGGCAATTTCGAGGTGCACCGGTCCGGCGGTCGCTAGCTTCCCGTCGAGCAGCCACGGCAGGTCGTCGATCGGCACCTGGTCCAGCGGCGGCTCATTCCCGAGTGCCCGGTAGAGCGAGCTCGGTCGCTCCCGGGTAAAAATCTCGAAGCCTGCCGCGTCCGCCGAGCGTTCCAGATCGAACCACAGCGAACCCTGCGGATGCTCCTGGTAGACGAACCGCTCCGGGAACGGGGCCCAGGGCTGGGTGTGCAGGTTCGTGTAATGCAGACAATGACTGCGACCCTCGCGGTACTCGCCATCGCGTGCGTTCCAGCCCGCTTCGAGCGGGCCGCAATTCCCGGGAACGCCGGTCGCCCGGCGCAGCAGCGCCGCCTTGCTCTCGGTGCACGCAGCCTCGAAGGGCCAGACCTTCGCCATCCGCTCGCAGTCGATCAACATGACCGAGTTGTCGTTGGGGGCCACCGCCAGGTAGCCGTGCTCGCCGAGATCCAGATCGAAGAGCTCCGCGGGATCGCTCAGGTAGATCTGGTCTACATCGTTGTAGATGGCGCGACCCGCGGCGGCGGCGTAGTGAGGAATGGCGCAGCGATAGTTCGAAAAGCCGGTGGTCCAGCCCCGGCGCCGAAAGCCACGAAGACCCTTCATCAGGAAGATCTCGTACACGCGGCCGGGGTCCCGGACCTGCTCGATCGACCACACGAACACTCGCTCGGCCCGGTGCTGGCGGGGCTCGGTGCCCAGGAAGATGCGGACCGGAAGCTTCCCGCGCGACCCGTGACCGGGTCGCACGCCCAGCGTGACGAGTTCCGGAGCGGCACGCTCCCCGATCCGGGGTGAGGCCATTCTCGGTGTATCCTAGCTAAACTTCGCAGTGGAGGATCGACATGGCTAAACGGCTCGAAGGCAGGGTGGCAATCGTCTCTGGCGCGGCCCGCGGCATGGGCGCCGCAGAGGCGCGCCAATTCGCGGCCGAGGGCGCAAGCGTGGTCCTGGGAGACGTGCTCGACGAGGACGGTGTGAAGGTCGCCAGCGAGATCGGCGCCGCCGCCGTCTACACCCCCCTCGACGTGACCCGAGAGGAGGATTGGAAGGCCGCGGTGGAGTTGGCCCAGAATCGCTTCGGTCACCTCGACACGCTCGTCAACAACGCCGGCATCCTGCGCTTGGGGTTGCTAGAGCAGACACCGCTCGAGGAGTACGAACTCGTCGTCCGGGTGAACCAGGTGGGCTGCTTCCTCGGGATGAAAACGGTGATCCCCGCGCTGCGCGAGGCGGGGGGCGGCTCGATCGTGAACATTTCTTCGGTGGCGGGAATGAACGGGATCGCCGGAGCGGTGAGCTACACCGCGAGCAAGTACGCGGTGCGCGGCATGACCAAGGTCGCGGCACTCGAAGTCGGCAAAGACGGCATCCGCGTCAACTCCGTGCACCCGGGCGGCGTCGATACCCCGATGATCGCGCGAGAAGGCGGGTCCGCGGGGGATGACGATTCCGCGGGCCTCCCGAACCCCATCCCCCGCATCGCCCGCCCCGAAGAAGTCGCCGAACTCGTGACCTGGCTCGCGTCCGATGCCAGCTCCTACTGCACCGGCAGTGAGTTCGTAATCGATGGCGGCGGCACGGCCGGCATGCTCCTCCCCACTTTGGAGGACTGAAAAGCCCTTCAGGGAATGTGACGCCTCACGAGGGCGCCGGCACGCTCCACCGGCCGGGGCACCTCGCGTCGGCGGCGAGGCACGCCGAATCGTCACAGGTCGTGTCGCTTTGACCCGCCCCGAGCCAGAGAGGGGCGGCAGCTTCATCAGGCCGGCGAGGCAGCAGCCTCATCAGGTCGGAGAGGCAGCAGCCTCATCAGGTCGGTGCGGCCCGGGTGCCGCGGGATCCCCCTCCCCTAGAACTCGTAGGCCCACGAAACGCGCCATCTGCCCCGGCCGTCGTCGTTGCGGTAGCCGTAGTGCCGGGGATCGTGCTGCCGATGCCGCCAGGAATCGTGCGGGTGAGGATCCCCTCCGCTGCGTGCCAACCGAGTATCGATGCGGTCCATCAGCCGCCCTACGCGGGTGAATTCGCGGTGCAGACGCCGTTGGCCGCGCAGCCCCGGGAAGGAGTTCCTCGCCATGCGGTAGGAGCGCTCGAGCCGGCGAAACGCGTCGCGGGTCCGGCGATCGCCGTGCCCCTCAGCCTTCAGGATCCGGTGAAATCGATGGGCGCTGCGGTCGAGCCTTTTCAGGGCAGACAGCGCACGCCAGTGCCAGTAGTTCCGGTGCCGACGCCGCTCGATCGCTTCCGCGTAGACCGCATCAGTGGTCTCGCGGAGATCGTGCGCAAGCCGCACGAGTTTGCCTTCCGACCGATCTTCCGAGCGATGCTTCGCCGCCGCCGGGATCGCGCCGAGCGCCAGCGTCAGTGCAACAACGGTCGTAACGAGTCTCTTTGCCCTCATCGTCATCTCCTTCTCACCTCTCGCCCTGCTGTTGGGCTCGTGAGATGGGACGCAATGCGGACAGCGGTTATTCGACTCCCCAGAACCGGCGCCCTGGCGCGGCGCCGACCGCGAGAAACCCCCGGAGCATCGCCGCGCCGAAGCGCTAGCGGCGCGCGACCTCGGCGAACGGAACGACTTGCGTTTGCGGCGTCTCGATCTCGCCTTCGGGGAGCATGAAGCGCCAGAAGACCATGCCGAACAGGCGCCCCTCCGTGTCGAGCCAGTTCGGTACCCCCGGATCGCGATGGGCGATCACCATGCGGAAGCTCCCGTCCGGCTCGAGCTGCGTTTGCACCCGGTTCAACCCAATCTGGCGGTTCGCGTAGTCGTAGGTCTGGATGAACCGGGTCCAGAGACACACGTGGGCGCAGCGGCACTCGGGCCACCGGCCGGTCACCACCAGCGCATCGTCCGGTCCGATCAGATACGGCGCGTGGGAATAGGCCGCGTCGAAGGCCGCCAGGGCAAAATTTCCAGGCTTTACGGGCGCCGGGAACTGGTTCGGAATGCGGGAAACAAAGGGCGGCTGGTCGGCCTCGGCCATGGGAGGCATCTCCAGGGTCCGGCTGCGGACGAAGCTCGCCGCCCGCCGAATTCCGGCCGCTACCGAAGCGTCGTCCGGCCGGGGCGGCGCGGGTGCCGCGTCCAGGCACTCGATCGACACGGGCACCGGCCGCACCGGATCGGCAGCCACGACCTCCTGTTGCTCGAAGTAGTGACGGGTCGTGATCCGCCAGGCGTCGGGCGTCAGGCCAATCCAGTTGCGGTCGCGTTCGGGGCCCCCGACCCAGAGTTCGAAGGATCCGTCGGGACCCACATCGAACTCCGTGTCGTTGATGGCCCCGGCGGTGTGGGTGCCGAAACGCCGATCGGCTCCGCCCGCCTCAATGGTGACCGAGACATACACCGCTCCGTCCATGTTGCCCCGCACCCTGTACGCCCGGCCTGCCTCGACGGCCGCCTCGAAGTAGATCGCGTCGGGGTTGTCCCCGGTAAACTTCCGCGTCGGCGACACGATACGCTGAAAGACCGGGTGCGCCGGGTCGTCCTCGAAGTGACCGAACAGTCCCCCTTGGAGTATGTGCATCAGCGCCCGGTGACCGTCCACCACGTCATCCGGGCTCTCGATGCGCCACTCGGGACTCAGCCACCGCTCATCCACCTCACCCAGAAGATCGATCAGTTCGCGCAGCGCCTTGCGGCTCTCGGTCTCCGTTCCTGCCATGTCGTTGCTCCTCAACGCCGGTCGGCACAGCGAATTGCTGCGTCGCCGACTCGAATGATGCGCAGGTCGCCGAAAGGCGTACCCGTGCCGCTGTTCAGCACCAGCGCTACCGCGAGCTGGCGGTCGGGATCGGCCCACCCCCCGGACCCACCGAAACCCGCATGACCCATGCCGCGCCGCACCTTGGCGCGAATCGTGTTCACCCGGTGGTAGCCGAGCCGCCAGTGCATCGGGTACGGGATCACCCGTCCGATGCCGCGGTTTCGCGGCTCCTGGAGCCTCTCGACCCGCTCCTCCGAAAGCAGACGCACGCCCTCCAGCTCGCCCCCGCCCGCGAGCATCGCGTAGAGTTTCCCGAGCGAGCGCGCCGTGAACATACCGTTGGCCGCGGGCAAGCTGGCGGTCGCAAACGCTTCGCCGTTGAAATCGAGACGCTCGATGCCCGAAGGCATCAGCGCCGTCGCAGCCTCCTGCGGATCGAACGGGATCCGCGCCAGACGCAGAGCGCGAGTGAGATTTCCGGCCCTCCCGTAGAGGTCGTCTGCGGGGCGCTCCCGGCGCCGGCGCACCGGGATCTGCCGTGCGCGCCGATGCACCTGATCGGCGGGCAGACCGATGAACAGCCCGTCGAGCTCGAGGGGCGCCGTGAGTTCCTGGGCGAGAACCTCCCCGAAGCGTTTGCCCGTGACGCGCTGAACGATTTCCCCGATGAGCCAACCGAAGGTAAATGCGTGATACCCGTGGGCTGCACCGGGCAGGTGGCGCGGTTCCGCCCGTTCGAGCGCATGCACCATCTCGTTCCAGTCGAGCATGTCGTGTGCGTCTTCGATCATGTGCCGGATGTGGTAGAGCCCGGCCTCGTGACACAGCAGATGATCGACGCGGATATCCGCCTTGCCGCGGGCAGCAAACTCCGGCCAGTACTCGCGCACGGGAGCCTCGCAATCGACGAGGCCTTTCTCGGCCAAGATGTGGAGCAGCGTCGAAGTAACGCCCTTCGTCGTCGAATAGGAAAGCGCGACCGTGTCGCTTTCCCAGGGCCGGCCCTCCTCGTCCCGCGTTCCGCCCCAGCAGTCGACAACCACCTCACCGCGGTGCCAGACGCAGACCGCGGCCCCGCCCGGCTGCGATCGCTTCCTGCCGCCGGGAATCAGCCGGCTCAGGACCCGGGCCACATTGGAAAAATCGGGGTGGACGTAGCCTTCCAGCATGAGCGCCGGATTATACCGACTGGTTTCGGATAGGATGGCCGGCCGACACCGGAGGATCCCATGCCCCAGCGCGACGACACCCGCGATACCGAGCGCCTGGTCTCCGGGGCAGCCTGGGACGATCTATGTGAAGCCCTGCGCCGCGCCGGTCGCGAGATCCTCTCCGAGGGCACACCCGACTCTCCGCAGATGCGTGCGGAGGGTTTCCGGCACCTGGCCGGCCTGCTGGTCTCCGGCGTGCGCCAATCGTTCGAGATGGCCGATCCGGCGCGGCCGCGATTCTGGCGCAACCCGGACAGTGCGGCGAAATGGGGCGCCGAGAACTCGGACAACCAGTATCTGTGGACCTGCGTCGACCCGGCGCTGAGCTACCGCATCCGCGGTCAGCGCGGCAGCGCCTACGAATTCCTGATCGAGGCAAAGCAGGGCTACATGCAGCTCGGCGACTCCGCGAACTACGCGACGCTGACCTCTGAGCAGATCGAAACCGAAGAAGACGGCAGCTTCGAGGTCGTGGCCAGCGCGAAAGAACACCCGGGGAACTGGCTCCCGCTGGGTCCGGACGCGCGCTACGTGCTCGTTCGCCAGTACTTCAACGACTGGGAACACGAGGATCCGGCGCGCTTCTGGATCACCTGCCTCGACAGCGCGGGGTCGCCCGCGCCCCCCGCCGAGCCCGCGGCGGTGGCACAGCGTCTCGACGCAGCGGGCCACTGGGTGGAGACGACGATCCGTTTCTGGAATGGCTGGGTGGCGGAAATGCGTGCCGCACACGAGCCGGGGAAGCTCCTGCCCGCAATCCACATGACCGGGGGCGCAGACGACATCCGCTACGGCAACGACCTCTACCGGGTGGCACCGGACCAGGCTCTCATCCTCGAGACCGAGCCGCCGCTTGCGCGCTACTGGTCGTTCCAGCTGTGCAGCCTCTGGTTCGAAACTCTCGACTACACCAACCGACAGACGAGCCTCAACGGCCAACAGATCCACGTCGACTCGGATGGCCGCGTGCGGGTGGTGATCGCGCACCGCGATCCGGGAATCCCGAACTGGCTCGATGCCGCCGGCCACCCGGAAGGGATGATCCAGTACCGCTGGATCTGGAGCCAGAGCAGTCCGCACCCGAGTGTGCACACGGTACCGCTGGCGGAATTGCGCGACGCGCTGCCCGCGGATACCCCACGGGTGACGCCGGATCAGCGCCGCCGCGATATCGCCGGCCGCCAGGAACACATCGCGCGCCGCGAGCCCGCCACCTGAACGTCAGGGCCGGTGTTCCGGCCAGGCATCTTCGGGCTGGTCGGTGATCGCAAGCGACGCCACGAGGGCCCGAAACCAGGGTCGATACTCGTCGGCCTTCTCGATGGGGCTGTCGGCCGTCACGACGAGAACCCTGCCGTCGCCGATCTCGACGAGCGTCACCTGCTCGATCCTCGGCACGTCGAAGAGGGCTATCTCCACCTGGACGGCGCGGCGCTCACTCACGACGAGTTCCACCGGCGGTGACATTGCCCCGCGGCTCCCGTAGTAGCGCCCGTAGCGCTCGAGGTAGTCCTGGATCGTCGCGTAGCGTTGCACCATGACCTGGAAGGACGCCGTGTAGTCCCAGGTGGCGCCGTCGACCACGACGAGCCCGTGCTCGGTGCCGAAGTGCGTCCAGCCGGCGGGCAGACGCAGGCTATAGCCGCGCCGCACGTCCACGTAGGGCGCCATGGCCAACGCCGGCGGGCCCGGGCCGGACGCAACCGGTTCGCCGGGCGCGGCATCGGGCGGCCCCGCCCAACCGAAGATCGCGCCGTTGGGCAGGCGGTAGAGCGACTCGAAGGAATTCACGTCTTCATCGGAGAGGCCCTCGGGCACGCTCCTGCGGTCGCGCGCCACCGGATACATGAGATCCGCCGGGATCGGGCTGTGACCCCGCATCCCGAGAGCGTGACCGATCTCGTGGAGTGCGATCCACTGCACCTGGTCTTCGCCCAGCAGCCCGAATTCGTCGGCCAGGTAGACGCGAAGCTCGGGCACCGCGAAGCTCACCTCCACGCGTTCGGCCTCCGGGTCGCCGCCGTCGACGCGACAGGCGGCGCCCGTGGACGTAGAGCCCAGCACCTTGAACTCGGATTCGGACTCTGGGGCACGCGCTGCCACCAGGAAAATAGTGAGGTCGGCGGCGTCGGCACTCCCCACTAGCTGGAAGCTCACCAGCCCATCGAGAGACCGCTCCCAGGTGCGCAGCGCCTCCTGAACCCCAGCGACGTACCCGTCCGAGTCGCGGGGATTGAACTCGTCCTGGAGTTCCTCGGGTATCGCAATCTCCGGAATGAAGACGCGCAGCGGCATGGCGGCGTCGTCCCAGCGGCAGAAGAAGAGCAGATCGCCCCGTCGATCGTCGGAGGGCGCCGCGCGGTGGACCATGAAGGGCAGGTAGTTGGGTTCGTAGATTTCGGGCCGGTCCGCTGCGAAGGCGGCGTAGTCGCGACGATCCGGTTCGTAGGCAACAGGGGTCGGATCCCGGACGGCACACGCCGCCAGGACGGCCGCGAGCACCGCCGCGCGCTTCACGTCCGCCGCCGCCCCCGCACGGCCCGCTGCATCTCGCGCTCCTGCTCGCGGCGCCGGATCGTCTCGCGCTTGTCGTACCTCCGCTTCCCCCGCGCCAGGCCGAGTTCGACCTTCGCGCGCCCATCCTTGAAGTAGAGCTTCAGGGGTACCAACGTAAGCCCCTTTTCTGCTATGGCCCCCTGGAGGCGTGCAATCTCGCGGCGGTGGAGCAGCAATTTGCGCTCGCGGCGCGGATCGGGGTTGTCGCGTCCGGCCTTGTCGTAGGGACTGATGTGCATATTCACCAGGAAGGCTTCGCCGCGCCGCACGGTCGCATAGGAATCGGAGAGGTTCGCCTTCCCGGTGCGCAGCGCCTTGACCTCGGGGCCAAGTAGCGCGATGCCCGCCTCCCAGGAGTCGAGGATCTCGTACTCGAAGCGCGCGCGCCGATTCGTCGCGATCGCTCGTCTTTCAGAGTGTCTGTCCGCCATGGGGTAGCTACAGGATACCGCTAGGCGACCTCTCGGGCGTCGGTGTCCAGTTCGCGGCCCGTGGTCTCGGGCAGCGCCACGAGGGAAAGACCGGCCAGCACGCACGCACACGAGACCGCGACGATGGCCATCGGCAGGTCTTCGGCCACACGAGACAAGGCGTCGATTGCGTAGAGGCCACCGGCCCAACCCAGCGTCTGGACGACCAGCATCCAGGCCAGAGCCGTGCTCCTGTGGGAAGTCGCAAAGAGTTCGCCGAAGAAAGCCCGCAACACCACGTCCCCGGCCATCATGAAGAAGAGCCCTCCTCCCCAGGCGAAGACCAGGAGCCACGCGGGTCCCAGGTAGAAGAATGCCATGCCCACAGGTGCTGCCAGGTACGCGACCAGCCCGACCCGGCGCCGACCCCAACGGTCGCTGAGGCGCCCGCCGATGATCCCGCCGGAGATGCCGATCCCGCCGCCGGCACCGATGAGCAGCGCATAGCCGGCGGGCGACCAGCCGTGAACCGTCGCCAGGTGGAAGCTCGCGTATTGGAAGAACGCAATCGTTCCGAACGCGGCCAGTGCGGCGGCAAGTCCAATGAGCATGGCCTCGCGCGGGCTGCGAGTCACCAGTTCACGCACCGGACCGAGCCAGAGCGCCGAAAGGCCGCCCCCGAATCCTGCGTCCCCGGCGCCCGAGGCCGCGAAGCGGCGCGTTTCCGGCAGCGCCCGCCAGAAGAGCGGAAGCAGGAGAAGTGGCGCGCCTCCGAAGACATAAAGGGTGCGCCAGCCGCCGGGAATCCATTCGATGGCGGCGTAGAGCATCGCCGCCAGGCCATAGCCCAAACCCGCCAACACACCGAGAAATGCGAGCCCGGCACCGCGCTGCCCGGCGGGCAGTTCCTCCAGCATGATCACGATGCCGAGCGCGTAGCAGGCGAGCAGGAAGGCACGGGTCACCAACTGGATGGCGCCGAACACCCACGCCGTGGGGCTCAAGCCCGTGAGGAGTTCGCCGAGCCCCATCCCGACCACCGCGAGGAGGAAGACCCGGCGCCGTCCCAGCCGGTCCGCCAGGGGCACGAGCAGCACGGCTCCGAGGCCCCCGAGCCGGATCGTGCCCATCATGGCACCACTGTCTTCGCCCGGGATCGCAAAGGTCTCCACGATCTGGGGCAAAGCGGCGTTCAGGATACCCATGTCGTATTGCTCGAACCCAAGACCCAGCGCAATGAGCGCCGTGAGGCGGCGCACACGGGGATCGAGCAGGGGCTCACTTCCGAAGAAGGGCCTCAGGTACCAGGGATTGCGGTCGATCGAGAGAGACTACGCGATCTCGCGCGGCGCGTTGTGCTCATCGACGAAGACGCGGATGGCTTTCCAGCCCCGGCACTCAGCGGCATCGGCCTGGACGTAGCTGCAGATGATCACGAGGTCGTGGGGCTTGATCAAGTGGGCGGCGGCGCCGTTCACGCAGATCTCGCCCGAGCCCGGCTCGCCTTCGATGGCATAGGTCTGGAGGCGGGTGCCGTTGGTGCAGTCGTAGAGGTCGACCTGCTCGTAGGGGAGGATATTTGCAGCCTCGAGCAGGTTGCGATCAATCGTGACCGATCCCTCGTACTCGATGTTGGCTTCGGTGACGGTCGCGCGATGAATCTTGGACTTGAGCATGGTCCGGTTCACGGGGAGATCCCTCCTGACAGGGGCTTCGGATCGAGAATCCGGTTGTCGATGAGGCGCACGGACGCGCCGTCTGCACCTTCCGGTGAGTGAAAGACGACAGCGAGTGCGAGCAACACCGGGCCTTCGAGCACCGCAGGCGCAGGCTCGAGGCTCTCGGGGTGGCGCAGTTGCGCGTAGTCGATTTGCGCCAGGGGCGCCTTGCCGATCTCGCGCTCGACTCCGTGAAGCAACGCAGCCGCGCTCCGTTCACCGGCCACAATGGCGCGCTCGGCGGTCTCGAGCGAGCGCACCAGCACCGTGGCCTGGCGCCGGGCTTCCGGGTCCAGATTCACGTTCCGACTCGATAGCGCGAGCCCATCCGACTCCCGAACCGTCGGGGCGCCAACCACCTCTACGTCGAAGAGAAGGTCGCGAGTCATGCGGCGGATTACGGCCAGCTGCTGGAAGTCCTTCTCCCCGAAGACTGCGACGTGGGGCTTCGCCGCCAGGAAGAGCTTGGCGACCACGGTAGTGACACCGCTGAAGTGGCCCGGCCTCGTGGCGCCGCAGAGCGGATGCGCCAACTCGCCGACGTCGACGCAGGTCTGGGCGCCCTCCGGGTACATCTCGGCCGCGGTGGGCGCAAAGACGAGGTCCACACCGGCCTGGCGGCACTTGCCCAGGTCTTCCTCCAGCGTCCTGGGATACTTCGCGAGATCTTTCGAGTCGTTGAACTGAGTGGGGTTCACGAAGATCGAGAGCCAGACCCGGTCGGCTCGCCGGCGCGCCTCTTCCACCAGCGAGAGGTGTCCTGCGTGAAGCGCCCCCATGGTGGGAACCAGCGCGAGCCGGTGCCCAGCACCGCGCTCGACATCGGCGCGCCGCTGCAATGCGCGAGTAGTGTGCAGGAGGTCCACGTTCTCGCCCCTAGCTGTACACGTGTTCGTCGCCGGGGAATTTCGCTTCCGCCACATCCTCGGCAAAACGCCGGGCGGCCTGAGAGGCCAACGCGCCGAGGTTCGCGTACTGCTTCACGAAGCTCGGTGTCCACTCCGAAAGTCCGAGCAGATCGTGCATCACGAGAACCTGCCCATCGCACCCGCCGCCGGCACCGATTCCGATGGTCGGAATCGAGAGTGATGCAGTCACCTCCGAGGCGAGTTCGGCCGGCATGCCCTCGAGCACGACGGCGAAGGCGCCGGCCTCCTCTACGGCTCGCGCGTCCGCCATCACCTTCGCCCTCCCCTTCTCCGTGCGACCCTGGACGCGATGACCGCCCATCCGGTGAATCGCCTGGGGAGTCAGACCCACGTGTCCCATCACCGGGATCTCTGCGGCGACGATCCGCCGGATCGTCTCCAACACCACGACGCCGCCCTCGAGCTTCACCGCCTGAGCCCCACCCTCCTTGACGCAACGGATCGCGTTGCGAACGGCATCCTCGGGCGAGACCTGGTAGCTCCCGAAAGGCATGTCGGCGACGACCAGAGCCCGGTGGGCTGCGCGGCTTACCAGCGCAGTGTGGTAGAGCACCTCCTCCAGAGTCACCGGGAGCGTGGTGTCGTGGCCCTGCACCACGTTGCCCAGCGAATCTCCCACCAGAAGCAGGTCGATCCCTGCGGTGTCGAAGATCTGGGCGAAGGTGAAGTCGTAGGCGGTGAGCATGGCGATCTTCTCACCCCGGCGCTTGCGGCGACGCAGGGTCGGAAGCGTGATGCGGTGCTCGCGGCCAGTTTCCGCGCTGACGATCGACATGGGGGGACGCCTCCCACCACCAGAGCGGTCCGTGACTCAGAGACAAAAAAAGCGCCTGCCGGAAGGTTCCGGAGGCGCGGGCGTCCTCGCGCTTGCGAGTCACCTCGTTCCGCCCCCGTCTCGGTCCCCCGCTGGCCGTGGGATCCGAGCGTTCTGCTGGGCGATCCAGGCGTTCTCTCTGCCTACCGAGCAACTGAGGGCTCGGGCGGTTCTGTTCAGCCCGATGGAGTTCGCACCGTGCGAGACCCCTCGGAACCCAAAAAGGCTACGGGAAGCTGCGCCCGGGATCAAGCATTCTTGAGCCCCGCGGGGCCGGGCGGATCCAGGCGTGTACGCAGTGCCGGCGGCAGGTGGCGCGACTCGAGGAAATCGGACGCGTGCGTGCGCAAGCCACCGGCAAGCACGTCGATGCGCTGTGCAAACGAGTCGCTCGAGACGAGGACGATGCGAACCGCGCCTCGGATCCGCACTACCCCGCTGGCAACGGGCGGGTCGGTCTCGCGGGCCCGGGGCACATTCTGGACGTGCAGCCCGGCGGACTCCGCCAGCGCGACCAGTTCGGCCAGCACTTCGGCGTCGGTCACGGCACGGTCTGCGGGACGGGCGGAAGCGACCGCGCAATCTCGAGCAGCGTCCGCGCGTCGAGGCTCTCGGCGCGCGCCCGGACGTCCACGCCGGCGGCCCGCAGCGCGAGGGCCACCGACTCGCCCGTCCAGAGCTGCGAACCGCGCAACGCGTTCGCGAGTTGCTTGCGGCGCTGGCCGAACGCGGCACGTACCACCCGCTCGACCGCGGCGAGTTCACCCGGTGCGATCCACGGCTCTGGCAGGGGTCGAATGCGCAGAAACGACGACTGCACTTTCGGCCGCGGGAAAAAGCGCCCCGGGGAGACCCGGAGCTCCTGGGAAACGTCCGTGGTGAAGCGGTGCAAGACGGCGAGCGAGCCGTAATCCCGGCTCCCAGGCCGCGCCATGAGCCGTGCGGCAACCTCGCGCTGCAGCATGACCGACCAGTCGACGAGAAGGCCGCGCAGATCGAGAAGCCGCCGCAACAGCGGGGCCGAGACGGCATAGGGAAGGTTCGCTACCAGCCGCACGGGTCCACGCACCGACGCGAGGCCGGCCAGATCCTCCGTCAGGGCATCGGCGTGGCGCAGTTCGACATTGGCGGGCAGCGCGCCTTCAGCGCGCAGGGCGGCCACGATGCCCGAGTCCACCTCGAGTGCAACCACACGAGCTGCGCGAGCCGCCAGCGCGCGCGTCAGGATCCCGAGGCCCGCCCCGATCTCGAGCACGGTGTCGTCGACGGTGACTCCGGCCAGCTCCACCAGGCGCCCGGCCAACTCGGGATCGCACAGGAAGTTCTGACCGAGATCGCGGTTCGCACGCAACCCGTGCCGTTCGAGGAACCGGCGGACCTCGGCGGCGCTCACCCCGGGGCACCACGAGCCCACGGTGCGGCACCGACGGGAACCCGGGAGAAGGCATTGAGATCGAGCCCGTGCGAGCCGCCTCGAGCCAGGAGTCGGCTGCCGGCGGCCGCAATCATTGCCGCGTTGTCCGTGCAGAGTCCCGGGGGCGGGAAGACCACGCGAAAGCCATCCCGTCGCGCCGCCTCCGCCATCTCGCGGCGCAGGTGGCGGTTCGCAGCGACACCGCCCACTACCGTCAAGGCGCCGACCCCCCGGTCGGCAATGGCGCGTCGCGAACGCTCCACGAGCGGCGCCACGGCGGCCGCCTCGAAGGATGCCGCCAAGTCGCTGACCTCGGCATCGGATAGTGAACCCCGGCGCTCGACCTCCAGTGCAACGGCGGTCTTCAAGCCACTGTAGGAGAAGTCCAAGCCCGGGCGGCCCGCCAGTGGGCGAGGCAAGTCGAAAGCGGTCGCGTCGCCCCGCTCGGCCGCCTTCGACACAGCGGGCCCGCCCGGATACGGCAGCCCGAGCAGCCGGGCGACCTTGTCGAAGGCCTCGCCCACCGCATCGTCGCGTGTCTGCCCGAGGAGCACGGGCGACCCCTCGTCCCCGATCTGGTAGAGGGCCGTGTGTCCACCCGAGATCACGAGACCCACATAGGGCGGCTCGAGGTTCGGAGCAGCCAGCTCGGCCGAGGCCAGGTGCCCCTCGAGATGGTGTACGCCGACGACCGGCCGGCCGAGCTGGTACGCGAGCGCCTTGCCGAAGGAAAGACCCACGAGCAGGGAGCCCACCAGGCCGGGGCCGGCCGTCACCGCCACGGCGTCGAGCTGCTCTGCGGCGACACCCGCCTCGGCGAGTGCCTCTTCGACGACGGCGGATACCGAGCGGGTGTGGTCGCGCGAAGCGAGTTCGGGAACTACGCCCCCGTAGGGAGCGTGCACGTCCGCCTGCCCCCGCACGCGGCTGGCCAGGATCTCCAGACCGTCGCGCACGATGGCCGCAGCCATCTCGTCACAGGAACTCTCGATGCCTAGGATGAGTCCCACGAAGCGACGTGCCCGCTGCCCGGTCTCGTGGCAACACCGGGCTAGCCCGTGCGGCTCTCGAGCTTCTCCTGCTCCGACTTGCATTCGATGCACAGCTCGGCCACCGGACGCGCGCGCAGTCGTTTCACGCCGATGTCTTCTCCGCAGACCCGGCACGCGCCGTATGTCCCTTCTTCGATCTTCTCGAGCGCCGCCTCGATCTTGGAGAGCAAGCCCTGCTCGCGTTCCCGCAGCCGGCCGGTGAACTGCATGCTCACCTCCGAGGATGCCGTGTCCATCTCGTCCGGAAAGTCGTCCGGATCGACGTAGATATCACCTGCGAGCACCTTCCGGACATTGCCCGCGATGTCTTCCGACTGCTGCGTCAGCAGCTTCTTGAATCTCGCCAGGTCGCGTTTGTTCAAAGGGCTCTCCCGAGTTTTCAGCCGGAGCCTAGGACCTCTAGCTGTTTCTTCGCTTCCAGAGCGCGGGCGGAATCCGGATACTCCCGGACCACGCGCTCAAACGCCTTGCTCGCCGCCTTGCCGTAGTTTGGACCCAGACGCAACAGAGCTTCGCCCTGGCGGTAGAGCGCGTCGGGCGCCCGTGTCCCTTGGGGGTAGCGGGCAACCACGTCGTCGAAACGCAACACGGCAGTCTTGTAGTCGCCGCGCTTGAAGTAGCAATCCGCCATCCAGTACGACGCATTCTCCGCGTACGTCGAGGACGGGAAAGTTTGCATGAAACTCCGGAACCGGTCAATACAGGCATCCAGATTCCCGTCGCTCCACGCAGCGCGCGCCCCGCGATACGCCTTGAGTTCTACGGAATCGGCCTTGGCCTCTTCGCCCGCCGCATCGGGTGCCGGCTCTTCGTCGGCGGAAATCGCCCGATGCGCCGCGTCGACAGCTGCCGCCGCGTCCTGGCGCGCCGCACGCGCCTCGGAAAGCGCCTCGTCGACGCGGTGCTCGGCCACCTCGATGCGGCCGTTGCTCTGCTTGATCTCGCGCTGAATTTTCTCCAAACGCTCGCCGAGATCCGCCAGGCGCGCGCTGGAACCCGTGCCCCCTTCGTGCTCCAATTCGGAGACACGGCGCTCGAGCTTCCGCTGCGCGGCGACGGTGACACACCCCCCGAGGAGCGCCAGCATCGCGGTGGCCGCGAGGATTCGTGCAATCCGCATCTCTCTCCCCCCCCCAATTCGGCGTCGTAGCTTAGCGCGGGAACGGACCCCACGAAGGGCTCGTGTCATCTCCTCCGCTCCGGGTGGTCCGGTGCAGATTCTCCCCGTTCACATCGATCACGTAGATGTCGGCGCGCCCCCGTCGACGCGAGCTGAAGGCGACTTTCCGCGAGTTGGGCGCCCAGGTGGGCGATTCATCGCCTCGCGGGTGCTGCACCAGCGGGACGTTGACGGTTCCCTCGGGGTCGATCAGCCAGATGTCGAACTGGCCCCCGATCCGACTCTCGTAGGCGATCCATTTCCCATCGGGCGACCAGGCGGGGTGCGTGTTGTAAGGACCCTGGAACGTGAGACGACGCTGGCTCGAGCCGTCAGCCTCCATCACGTAGACCTGCGGAGAACCGCTGCGGTCGGACACGAACGCGAGCTGGCTGCCGTCCGGCGACCAGGCGGGTGCCACGTCGATCGCAGTGCTCCGGGTCAGCGCCCGCAGGTCGCGCCCATCCGGCCGCACCCGGTAGATCTCCGACGCGCGGTCGGGTGCACTCATCGCCACGGCGAGATGGGAACCGTCCGGGGCGAAGACGCCGCGGTACTCGGAGTAAGCATCCCCGAGCCGCCGCAGCAGACGCCCGGGCCGCCCGCGGCCGCGCGACGACAGGAAGAGCAGCGGACGATCCTGGTGCCGATAGGACGTGTAGACGATCGAGTCGCCGTCCGGGGACCACGACGGGAAGCGGTTGATCGAGCCGTTGGCCGTGGCCGACCGCGGGTTCGATCCATCGGCCCCCATCACATAGATCTCGGAGGTCCCCTTTCGGTTCGACACGAAGGCAATCTCCGTGGCCGCGACACCGCGCACACCGATGAAGCTCTCCACCACATCGTCCGCGATCCGGCGCGCGACGACCCCGGGATCGGCGCTGGCGGGCTGCCGGTAGCGCTTTCGCACCAGGCGGGTGCAGCGCGCCGTGTCCCAGACGCGAATCTCGACCGCAAACTCGGTGTCGAGCGTCAGCTCGCCCTGGACCAACGCGTCGGCACCGATCTGCGACCAGTCGGAGCAAACGACGTCCTCGCCGTCCAGAGCGCCCGTCCTCTCCGGCCCCAGGAAGGCCGCGTGCTTCAGCGGTTCGATGACATTGGAATAGGTGAGCGCGGCCTCGAGCCAGCCGCGGAACTCCTCGGCTCGTCCCAGCTTCGGCGTGGCGGAGCCGTCGCGAAAGCTCTGCACGGCGGCCTTGAAGGTGCGCGCGGATCCCGGCGTCACCAACACGGCGGGCCGGTCCTGGGCGCGACCGACCGCTGCGGTGCCCAGGACGGCCAGCGCCAGCGTGCAGATCACGAGAGACCTCATCGATCGCGGTCCGAGTAGAAGACGAAAGTCCACTTGCCGGCCTCGGGCGGTGCCGGCAACGGACTCGCCTTTTGGATCGATCGGACGACGTTCTCGTCGTACCACGGGTTGCCAGAGCGCCTCTCCACCTTGGGCATACCCCGCACGTACCCCGCAGCGTCGAGGTTTACGCGGATCTCGGCCACCAGGACCTGCATCTCGAACGCAGGCGGCACGACCCAGTTGCGGCGCACGTGGATGCGCGCGTTCTTGAGCCACGCCGCAACTTCGGGCGACACCGGCGCACCCCGCGCAACCCCGACGGCGGCAGTCTCGACGGGTCCAGCCTCCGGCTCCTCGGGCGCCGGCTCGCCCAGCTCGCTGCGCAGTCGTTCGAGCACGTCCTCGTACTCCTGCTCTGCGGGCGGAGGCGGCTCTTCGGGCTTTGGCTTCGCGGCGGGCTTCGGCATCACAGGCTCGGTGGGAAGCACGGTGAGGGCCGGCTTCGGGGGCTTGGGCGGCTTGGGCCTAGAAACAGCCGGTGCGGGGCGCAGCGCCGCGGCTGGCGCCACGAGACGCACCGGGATCGACGCCGGCGGACTCATCGAAGGTATCACCGGCGCCAGAGCCAGCACGAGAAAGACCAGCCCATGCAGGCCGGTCGAGCCCGCCAGGGAGTACCTGAACTCCCGGCGCCGCGCCTCGTCGAGCCGGACCGCAACCTCTCGCAACCTCTCCTCCGCGCGATCAGCGCTCGGGCTCCGTAACCATCCCGATACTGCTGGCCCCGGCCTCCCGGGCAGCCGCCAGCGCCTTTACTACGACACCGTAAGGTGCATCCCGGTCCGCCCGGAGGAAAATCTCTTTACTGTCCCGGCCGTCGAAGATGGCCTCGAGCTTCCCGCCCAGCTCGTCGGCCGGAAGTTGCTTGCGTCCGATGTAGTACTTGCCGCCCTTTTTCACGGTGAGGATGAGCGGCTCGTCCGGGACCCGGAGCGGCTGGCTCGTGGTCTCGGGCAGGTCGACGGCAACCCCCTGCTGCATGAGCGGCGCCGTCACCATGAAGATGATGAGCAGCACGAGCATCACGTCGACGAAGGGCGTGACGTTGATCTCGGAGAGCGGGCGCAGGGTGGTGCCCAAGCGCTGCACAGCCACGGCGACCTAGCCCGACGGGGCCGAGGCCGGCCCCCCCGCCCCGGCGCCATGCTTCAACAGATCGCCCTCGCAATCCGCTGAGAAGAGATCGATGGCTGCGGTCAGGCCCCGGAGCTCGCCGACGAAGTGGTTGTAAAAGATAGTCGCTGGAATCGCCGCGAGCAGGCCCACCGCGGTGGCAATCAGCGCCTCCGCGATGCCGGGGGCCACGACCGCCAGGCTCGCCGAGCCCGTGCGGGCAATGCCCTGGAACGCGTCGATGATGCCGATCACCGTGCCGAAGAGACCGATAAAGGGCGCCGCACTTCCCGTGGTCGCGAGGAACGAGAGCCCGCGCTCGAGACTCAGCCCCTCGCGCGAAGCGGACCATCCGATCTGCCGCACGAGCGATCGGCGCTGCGCATCGCTCAAGCCAGCATCGGAGAGCCTCGACATGCGGCTCAACTCGCTGTAGCCCGCCAAGAACACACCCGCGAGGGGACTGCGATCGAGTTCGCGCGCCAGCTGGTAGGCCGCGTCGAGAGATCCCTCCTGATAGACCTCGAGGAATGCCTCGCTATCCTGCTCCGCGCGGCGCAGAGCTCTCCACTTCACCAGAATGATCGCCCAGGACACCACGGACATCAGGACCAGAAAAAGCAACACAAGCTGGACGAGCCAGCTCGCCTGCCAGATCAGGCTCATCGCGTCGAGGCTCGCGAGACGCCCCCCCGACGCCGCCGCGGTAATCATGCTTGCTCACCCCAGTTCGGAACTCCGCAAGGTTAGGAAACGGCCTGAAGGAGTTCAACCAACCTCTCGCTGCGAAAAGGAGAACGCATGCTCGTCATAGCGGACGCGCGCGACCCCCTCACCACCGGTACCGACCTTCTGGTGATACCGGTCACGGCAATTGGAGACAAGCAACGTCTCCCCGCACGCCTCGCCGGGCTCGACCGGACACTCGAGGGCGGCCTGGGCGCAGCCATCGCATCCGGCGATTTCCGCGGCAAGCGCGACCAGAAGCTGCTGCTCTATCCCAACGGCGCACTCCCCGCAAAGCGCGTGCTGCTGCTCGGTCTCGGCGACGAGGCCGCGCTCGATGCCGATGCGCTGCGCCGCGCGGGCGGCAGCGCAGTGAGGGAAGGGGCCGCGCGCAAGGCCGAGAAGGTCACCGTGGCGATGATCGTGCGCCGCCGCCGCGTGGGCATTGGGGCGGCGGCCCAGGCGCTGGCCGAGGGCGCCATTCTCGGCGGCTACCGCTTCGATGCCTACAAACAGGCGGCGGAAGACGGCCCGGGTGAAGTCACCCGCGTCCAGCTCTCGTTCGACAAGAGCGCCGACCTGAGAAGAGCCCGTGCCGGAGCCAAGCGCGGCACGATCCTCGCCGATTCTCAGAACGTGGCGCGGGATCTCTCGAACGCCCCGGGCAACGCCTTGCCTCCCGCACAATTGGCGCGTGAGGCGCAGAAGGTGGCGAAGGCAGTGGGGCTCCGCGTGCGGGTGCTCGGCGTGCCCGAACTCCGCAAACGCAAGATGGGGGCAATCCTGGCCGTCGGAGGCGGCAGCTCGCGCCCACCGCGCCTCGTTGCCCTCGAGCACCAGCCAAAACGCCGCAAGAACGCGGCGCCGCTCTGCCTGGTGGGCAAGGGCGTGACCTTCGACTCGGGGGGCATTTCGATCAAGCCGTCTGGGGCGATGGATGAAATGAAGCACGACATGTCCGGAGCCGCGGCCGTGGTGGGCGCTCTCCGGGCGTGCGCCCTGCTCGACGTCCCCTATCCGGTCGTGGGTGTGATCGGCGCCGCCGAGAACCTGCCGAGCGCGACGGCTTACCGCCCCGGAGACATCGTGACGTCGGCGTCGGGCAAGACCATCGAGGTGCTCAACACCGACGCCGAGGGCCGGGTCGTGCTCGCCGACGCGATCCACTACGCGAAGACCGAATACAACCCCTGCGCCATCGTCGACATCGCGACCCTGACGGGCGCCTGTGTGATTGCCCTCGGACGCTGGGCATCCGGCCTCTTTGCAAACAACTCGACGCTCTCGGACCAGTTGCGGCACGCCGGCGCTGCGACCTCGGAGCTGGCGTGGCCCCTGCCGCTCTTCGAGGGCCACAAGAAAGCGGTAAAAAGCTCCGTCGCGGACGTGAAGAACACCGGCGCCGGGCGCGAAGCCGGCTCGTCCACGGCTGCCGCCTTCCTGGCCGCCTTCGCGGGCGACACGCCGTGGGCACACCTCGACATCGCCGGCACCGCGTGGACGACGCATCCGAGTCCGTACCAGCCGCGGGGGGCGACCGGCGTCGGCGTGCGAATGCTGCTCGAACTCCTCGCCGACTGGAAGAACGTCAAGCTCTGAGACCCGGCGCGCCCGGACGGCGCTGTGCTTCTGCTATCGTCGCGATTTGCGCTCCGGCGCGAGGTTTCCGGCGGTGAGTTCCCGAGAGTCCGAAGACGCCCCGTCGCGCGATATCCCCACAGTCCGCACACCGGATGCGGTGACCCCCGCACCCACGCCGACCGAGCGCACTCCCGAGCCCACCGACGCGCTCACCCGCTACATGGCGGAACTGGCGCACCATGCACCGATCTCCCGGGAAGAAGAAAAGGCGCTCGCCACCCGCTGGCGCGAACAGGGAGACGTCGAGGCGGCACGCCGCCTCGTGCTGGCAAATCTGCGCCTGGTGGTGAAGATCGCCATGGAGTACCGGCGTGCATGGGCGAATACCCTGGACCTGATCCAGGAGGGAAACCTCGGACTCATGCAGGCGATCCAGCGCTTCGACCCCTCCCACGACGTCAAGCTCTCGTCCTACGGCGCCTACTGGATCCGCGCCTACATCCTCAAATACATCCTCGACAACATCCGGCTCGTGCGATTGGGGCGCTCACGTGCCGAGCGCAAGCTCTTCTTCCGGATGAACAAGGAGAAACGCAAACTCGAGCGCGAGGGTTTCAGCCCCGAGCCGCGACTCCTCGCCGAGCGCCTCGACGTAACCGAAGCAGACATCGAGAACATGGAGCAGCGGCTCGCAGAGCCGGAGGTGTCACTCAACGCTCCCATTCGCCGCGACCGGGAATCGAGCGAACGGGGAGAATTCATCTCGGCAGATGTGCAGAGCACAGAGGACACGGTGGCCGGTACCGAGGTACGGCGCATCTTCCTGGAGAAGGTCGGGGAGTTCGCGGATGAACTCGACGAGCGCGATCGGAAGATCCTGGAAGAGCGGCTGCTGGCCGAGGAACCCCGCTCGCTCCAGGAACTCGGCCGGGAGTTCGGCGTTTCTCGGGAGCGGGTGCGACAACTCGAGTCGCGACTGGTAAAGCGCCTCACGGAGTACATGCGGCAAGAGCTGGTCGATTTCGACTTCTACGCCCCCTCCCGGGACTGATTTTGGGGCGTATTCGAAGGCGTGTGCGGGTGAGCGGCCGGGTGCAGGGCGTATGGTTCCGCGGCGCCACCCGGAAAGAGGCACGGCGGCGCGGCGCGGACGGCTGGGTGCGCAACTGTCGCGACGGCTGCGTGGAAGCCGTCTTCGAGGGCAGTCCCGAGGCAGTCGACGCGCTCGTGACGTGGTGCCACCGCGGCCCTCCGGCGGCGCGGGTCGAGAACGTCGAGCTGCGCGAAGAGACTCCCGAAGGTCTGCACGGCTTCGACATCCAGGCCTGAACTCGCCGGGGATGCGGCAGGAGCGTAACCCGGTCGAACCGCCCCGCTCAGTACCCCATCTGCCTTGCCGGGGCGAACTCGCCGGGGATGCGGCAGGAGCGTAACCCGGTC
>MPLY02140288.1_pt1 | contig 29935 bp, 24 predicted proteins | sample 1617301 | NCBI WGS metagenome assembly MPLY02 (sample SAMN05944805, study PRJNA350692) | marine metagenome | biome: marine; feature: ODZ; material: water; isolation source: 140 m water sample filtered on 0.2 um supor filter | place: Pacific Ocean | collected 2012-04-08 | depth 140m m
CTACTTGAGCGCATACACCTCAACACGCTCGTGGTGAACGATCCGGCGCATGTGCGAAATGCACCGGAAAAGCTTTTCGTAACAGAGTTCGAAGGCCTGATGCCACCAACGCTCATCACCTTGGACCGCAGTGAGATCGACGCTTTTCGCGCCCGCCACGAGGACATTGTCATCAAGCCGCTTTACGGCAACGGCGGCACCGGTGTCTTCCATATCAGCAAGGGCGACGAGAACCTGAACGCGCTTCTGGAGCTGCTCACCGATCTCTACCGGGAGCCCGTCGTGGTGCAGCTCTACTTGCCGGAGGTGCGCGCTGGCGACAAACGCATCATTCTTGTCGACGGCGAGGCCGTGGGCGCGGTGAACCGGGTGCCGCCGGAGGGTGAGGCACGCTCCAACCTGCATGTGGGCGGCAGAGCGGAAGCAACAGCGCTGACGCCCCGCGAGCAGGAAATATGCGCTGCCATCGGCCCGGCGCTGAAAAAACGCGGCCTGATCTTCACCGGCATCGACGTGATCGGCGATTGGCTGACCGAGCTCAATGTTACTTCGCCCACCGGCATCCAAGAGATCTCGCGCTTCGACGGCAACGACCTTGCCGCTGCCATCTGGGACGCCATCGAAAGCAAAGCACTGACAGGGACATAGGGATCACATTCGTGAGCCGAAATCAGGCGACACCCGTGGATTGACGTCTGGTTCGCCTCTAACGGCGATCTTGTTCTGCTCAAAGCTGCGGTCCAGGCTAGCCTATCCGCCGATGCGTAGGCTGCTGTCACTGTGCTACACAGCGCGCAGTGTGGCGCAAATGGACGGAAACAACATGAAGATGGATGTGAAGGCGCGACTGATCGAGATCGTGGGGGAGCGGTCTCTGATCACGGGCAAGGAGATGACGCTCACCTCGGGCGCCACTAGCCGGTTCTATTTCGACATGAAGCCAACCACCTTCGATGGCGAGGGCGCGACGATCATCGGCGATGTGCTGCTCGACGCCATCGAGAACCGCGAGGTGGATTATGTGGCCGGCCTTGAGATGGGGGCCCTGCCGGTGGTCATGGCAGCGGTCCTGCGAGCGCGCGAGCGCGGGCACGCGCTCGACGGCTTTTGCGTGCGCAAGGAGCCGAAAGGCCATGGCACGCGGCGTTTGGTCGAGCGCGAGCTTGAGCCCGGCGCCAAGGTCGTCGTGGTCGAGGACGTGACCACCACCGGCGGTTCGGCGCTCAAGGCCGCCGAGGCTGTGCGCGAGGTTGGTGGCGAGGTTTCGCTCGCCGTCACCGTGGTTGATCGCCTGGAGGGCGCTCGCGCCACGCTCTCAGAACATGGCCTCGAGCTGATCGCGCTGATCGAGGCAAGCGACTTCGACACATCTTCGTAAGGTCTTGCGCGGTGCACTGACGGGGCACACATGATGTCTATGGTTACGCGCTTTCTCACCGCCATCTTGGTCGTACTCGCCGCTGGCGCGGGAGAGGCCGCGGCGCCCGAGATCTGGCCGGCTGGCGACCGTGAAGAGGTCGAGCGCATCGAAGCCTATCTCGAATCGATGACCACTCTGCGCGCCAATTTTCTGCAGGCGAACGCCGACGGCACTCTCGACAGCGGCATCATGTGGCTCTGGCGCCCGGGTCTGGTGCGCATTGAATATGCGGCACCGACCGAGGTGCTGATGGTGGCGACGGGCAACTGGCTAGTCTATTTTGACGCCGAGCTTGACCAGGTCACCCATATTCCAGCGAATTCTGGGCCGTTCCGATTCTTGTTGGATGAAGAGGTACGCTTCGGCGAAGGCGTCGAGGTGCGCGAACTGGCGCGCGGCAGCGGCCTGCTCAAGCTCACGCTGGCGGACGCCGAGGACCCCGGCGCCGGCTCGGTCACGTTGGTGTTCGACGAAACGCCGATGACGCTGCGCCAATGGGAGGTGCGCGACGCTCAGGGCTTCCTCACTATCGTCACCCTGACCGATGCCGTGGTTGGCGAAAACTTCGATCGCGACTGGTTCTATTTCCCCGCCAGCGCCCGCAAACCAGATTTCCGCATCGGCCAGCTGCCGTGAGGGCGGCGGCGCTGACCGCGCTGCTGCTGAGCTTTCCCGCTACTGCCGAGACCCTAGTATTGAGCGTCACCGCGCCGCATCGGCGGAGCGGCGTGGCGACCCATCCAGGGACCGAGGCAGCTTATCGCGAGCGCGGGCTGTTGCCGTAGCCCGCGTGGGCGTGATAGCGAGGCCGCATGAGCGATCCTTCCCCCCTGGTCGGCATAACCGCCTGCGTCAAGCATGTGAGCCCGCACAATTTCCATGTCGCCGGCGACAACTATCTCGCTGCCGTGGCCGGCGCAGCCGGCACGATTCCGGTGGTGCTGCCCGCCTTTGGCCCCAATACCGATTTCGCCGAGCTTTGTGACCGCCTCGATGGCCTGTTCGTCACGGGCAGCGCCTCGAATGTCGAGCCACACCACTATGACGGCCCAGCGAGTGCCGCCGGAACGCTGCACGATGCGCGCCGCGACGCCACCACCTTGCCTCTGATCCGCGCCGCGCTTGACGCCGGCCTGCCCATACTCGCCGTCTGCCGCGGCTGCCAGGAACTCAACGTCGCCCTCGGAGGCACGTTGCACCAATCCGTACACGACATGCCAGGGCGCGACGATCACCGGGCCGACGAGAGCCAGCCGCTCGACATCCAGTACGGCCCTGCCCATCCCGTTCGCCTGGTCAAGGACGGGCATCTCCATGGGCTCATCGGAGAAGAGACGATCATCGTCAATTCGGTCCATTCGCAAGGCATCGATCGCCTCGGCAATGGCCTCGTGATAGAAGCGATAGCGCTTGACGGACTGATCGAGGCCGTGCGCATTGAAGACGCCGAGACGATGGCACTCGCAGTACAATGGCATCCCGAATGGCGCTATTGGGAAAGCGCTGCGTCGCAAGCTCTGTTCACGGCCTTTGGTGCCGCGTGCCGGGAGCGTTGACGTGAGGATCGTGAGTTGGAACGTCAATTCCGTACGCCTGCGCCTTAACGGTGTCGTGCAGCTGACCGAGGAAACGGCGCCAGACGTGCTCTGTCTGCAGGAGATAAAGGTCGCCGACGAACTGTTCCCACATGATGATCTGGCCGATCTCGGCTACGAACACCGTGCCATCTACGGACAGAAGGGCTATCACGGCGTCGCCATTCTCTCCCGCTTACCATTCGACAGGCCGACGCGACGCGAATGGTGGGGCAAGGCGGAATCGCGACACCTCTCGATTCGTTTGCTCGGCAATATTGTCCTACACAATTTTTATATTCCCGCGGGCGGCGACATTCCGGACACAGAGAAGAACCCGAAATTTGCGCACAAACTTGGCTTTCTCGACGAAGTGAGCACCTGGTTCCGTGACACGCGCCAGCCGGCGCGGCAGATCCTGCTCGGTGATCTAAATATTGCGCCGCTGAAAACCGATGTCTGGTCGCACAAGCAGTTACTGCGCACCATCAGCCACACGCCGGTCGAGATCGAGAGGCTAGATGCATTGGGCGCGTCGCGCAAATGGGTCGATGCGGTGCGCCGCTTCGTACCACCCGAGGAAAAACTCTACAGCTGGTGGAGCTATCGTGCGCGTGACTGGGAGGCGGCCGACCGCGGCCGTCGGCTCGACCATATCTGGGTGAGCCCGAAGCTAGCGCCGACGCTCACCGGCGGCTATATTCTTAGACGCGTCCGCGGCTGGCCGAGACCGTCTGACCACGCCCCGGTCATCGTCGACCTAGACCCGTGAGTCGAACACGCTGGGAAGGCGTTATTTTCGGCCTAGCCATCGGTTGGCTGGCTGCCTATTGCCATTTCAAGCTGCCGCTAGCACTCCCATCGATAACCGAGAGCTTCGGCTACAGCAAGCTGCTCGGCGGCGCTTTGATGTCAGTCTTCGCGCTGGCGGGCCTGGTACTCTCAGCCGCGGTCGGCCGTGGCCTCTCGCATGGCCACGGCGGAACGCTGGTGATGACAGCCTTCGGCACGATTGTGGCCGGCAGCCTACTCGGCCTAGCCTGGCCTGAAACCGGCGCCACGATGCTTTTCGCCCGTGCCCTCGAAGGGATTGGCTATGCCATCCTGGCGGTGGCGGGTGCGGTGATCGCCGACGCCCACGCCGCACCAGGCCAGCGTGCTACGGTCATGGCACTCTACGCCGCCTGGATGCCGGTCGGGCAGCTGACCGCCGTTGCCGTGGCGCTGCCGACGGAGGCCGACTGGCAGGCCTTGTGGGCGCTTTCGCTCGGCGCCGCCGTGCTGCTTGCGGTTTGGGCCCGGCGGCTCGGCCGAATCGCGCCTGAGACGGCCGCCGCGGCGGCGCGGGACGAGGCGCCCGCGTCGCCCGCGCGCCGGCTGGCAATCCGCGCCGCCGCCCTGCTCTTTACGCTCTGGTCGATACAGTACATGGCATACATGACATGGCTACCGTCGTTTTTGGTCGAGGCGCACGAGCTGGCGATCGGCGCCGTGGTGCTGGGCTATGGGGTCTCTCCTGCCATTGTGCTCGTGTTCAACCAGCTCGGCGGCGCCCTGCTAGGGCGCGGCGTAGCAATCGCCCGGTTGCTACTGCCGGCGCTGGCAGTACAGGCGGCAACCTGGCTGCTGGTGCCGATCACCGGCACCGACTGGACCGGTCTGCTGTCGCTATTCTCCTATGGCGCCAGCACCGGTCTCGTCACGGTCTGCCTGTTCGCGCTGCCGGCCCGCCTCGCCGGACCCGGACTCGATATGGCGCGCAGCTTTGGCGTTCTCATGGCTGGGCGCAATCTCGGCGTGCTCGCCGGCCCGCTGGCGCTGCCGCCGTTGCTGCTGATGGGCGATGACTGGAGCGCCGTCGGCCCTGTATTTGGCGCTGTAACCCTGGCGGCGCTCGCCCTAGCCGTCTGGCTGATGGGCGCGGCTCAGCGCGCCAGCCGATAGCCCCCGGTTTCGGTCAGCAGAATCTGCGCATTCGACGGGTCGGTCTCGATCTTCTGGCGCAGACGGTAGATGTGGGTCTCCAGCGTATGAGTGGCGACCGCCGCGTTATAGCCCCAGACCTCGTCCAATAGTACGTCGCGACCAATCACCTTGTCGCCGGCGCGGTGGAGAAACTTAAGGATCGCCGTCTCCTTCTCGGTCAGGCGGACCTTGCACTTGCCGTTGGCCTTTACCAGCATCTTGTTGCCGGGCTGGAAGTCATAGGGGCCGACGGTGAAAGCCGTGTCATCGGTCAGCTCGTGACGGCGCAACTGGGCACGGATACGCGCCAGCAGAACGCCGAGGCGGAGCGGCTTGGTGATGTAGTCGTTGGCACCGGCATCGAGGCCGAGGATCGTGTCGGCCTCCGAATCTGCACCCGTCAGCATGATGATCGGTGTCTTGTGCCCGGCCCGGCGTATCAGGCGGCAGGCCTCGCGCCCATCCATGTCCGGCAGGCCGATGTCGAGCAGAATAAGATCGAAGCGCTGCGCCTCGGTCAGCTCCAGCGCCTCGGCCGCGGTTTTTGCCTCGACAGCCTCAAACTCCTGATGCAAGTGCAGCTGCTCTGCCAGCGACTCTCGTAAGGGTTCATCGTCCTCGACAAGCAAGATGCGCTTTTCCGCCCCGGTCGGCTCCATCAACGCTCAGGCTCCGCCACGGGCCCGCTCCCTAGTCAGATTTCTTGGCGCGGTCTATTGCTCGACCGTCACGCCGTGCCAAAAGGCGATATGGCCGCCGATATTGTCCGCCACCGTCTTGGTTTCGAGATAGTAATAGGCGTCGCCTCGGTTCTCTTCACCGTTTGCACGCACATAATAATAGGGCTCCTCGCCCTTCCAGGGACATCAACTGGTGTGGTCGCTGTCCACGAAAAACTCCCGCATGATGGTCTCGGGTGGGCAATAGACAATTCCCCTCGACGATCTCGAAGCGATCGCTCTCGGCCAACACCGTACCGTTCCACATAGCCTTAGCCATGGCATGCTCCGGACGTTTCGCCCCCGTCTTTGCCGCAAGTTTAGCCGCGGTACAGGCCGCGTCAATGAGCCCTGCGGTAGCCGGGACTGGTGCCGCGTCCGGGACGCCTATATATGAAAGCGCGGCGGCGGCATGATGCTATCCTAGGGGAACGACGTGGACGAGACATCCTTCGAACCGATCGAAGCCGAGACGCCGCACGCGGTGATCGCCGTGGACCGCGCCATCGGCGACCTGCGCCGCGGTGGCATGGTGCTATTGCAGGACGCTGATGGCACCTCGCTGGTGCTGTCGAGCGAATATGCCAACGCTGCCCGCCTGCGCCGTCTCGCCAAGGCCTCGCAAGGTCCGGTGAGACTAGTGCTGACGGCACAGCGCGCCAGAGTTCTCGGATTGGCCCGGGATGACGAGCCCGGCGTGGCGTTGACCCTGCCGGACGCCGTTGACCCGGCGCAGGTGCACGACCTTTCTGACCCAACCACCGCGCCGGGCGATCCCAGCGGCGCGCGCGCCGTTGGACTTGCCCTCGCCACAGCCGGGCCACGCGATTTAGCCGCGATCCGCCTCGCTAAGCTCGCAAGCCTGCTGCCGGCGATCCTGACCGGGCATCTCGATGCCGCCGAGGCCAGCGCCACCAAGCGTCTGCTGGCGGTGAGCGCCGCGGATATCCAGCGTTACGGCAGCACTGCCTCAGGCATGCTCAACCGCGTCAGCGCCGCCAAGGTGCCCCTGGCCGATGCCCCGGACACCACCATCGTCGCCTTCCGCCCGGCCGATGGCGGCAGCGAGCACCTGGCTATGATGATCGGCGCACCGGCGCCGGACACCCCGGTGCTGGTGCGCATCCACTCCCAGTGCTTTACCGGTGATCTGGTAGGCAGCCTGCGCTGCGACTGCGGTGACCAGTTGCGCGGCGCCATCAGCTTCATTGCCGAGAACGGCGGCGGCGTGCTGCTTTATCTGACCCAGGAAGGCCGCGGCATCGGCCTAGTCAACAAGCTGCGCGCTTACGAACTGCAGGACGACGGCCTGGATACCTTCGAGGCCAACGAACAACTCGGCTTCGACGCCGACGAGCGCCACTACCGGGTGGCGGCCGAGATGCTAGGCCAGCTCGGTATCGAGCGGGTGCGTCTGCTGACCAACAATCCCGACAAGATCGCGGGCCTGGAGCGCTGCGGCGTGACTGTGGCAAAACGCGTGCCGCACAGCTTTCCTGCCAACGCCCACAATTCCCGTTATCTGGCGACCAAGGCAAAACGCGGCGGTCATATGCTCTAGGGCGGTGCGATCCTGATGGTGGCGATGCGCGCGGGGCCGCGCTACGCCGTTTGCCCCAACTCGGCCATCGCCGCCTCGGCCCGCTCCAGGATTTCGGCCAAGTAAGCGGAAGTCATGACCGTTGACAGTGCGATCATGCCGCGCGGCGCCAGGAACAAGCCGTGGTTCATCGCCACGATGTGGAAGGCGCCAAGCAGCTGCCCATCCTCGCGGACGACCGACGATCGCGGCGCGCGCTCGCTGAAATAAAGGTTCAGGCAAGAGCCGTGATGGTTGATCGAGAGCGGCAGGCCGGCCTTTGTCGCCGCGCGCGCAAGCCCGGACTTCAATGTCTTGGCAGCGCCCGCCATAGCGTCGATGCGCTCGCCGGTCAGGTGGTTGAGTGAGACAAAACCGGCGGCCATGGTTACCGGATTGGCATTGAAGGTGCCGGTATGGAACAGCTTCAGGTCCGAGGGGGCGAAAATCTTTAGCAGATCCCGCGCCCCGCCGATGGCGCCGACCGGATAGCCGCCGCCGATCAGCTTGCCGAACATGGTGAGATCGGGGGTGAGCCCGACCTGCCCTTGAACGCCACCAAGGGCGAAGCGCAACGTCAGCACCTCATCAAGCACGAGCAGCGCCCCGACTTGGCGTGCCGCCGCCTGCACGCCGTGCAGGAACAGCGCATCACCGCTCACCACACCACCCGACCCCAGCACCGGCTCGAGAAAAACGGCCGCGATCTCATTACCGTGCTCCTCGATAACGCGCTCGAATGCGGCCAAGTCATTGTAGTCGGCCAACAACGTCACTGACCCTTCACGGCCAAACGAGCCCGTTTCAAATTCCAGCAGCGAGCCGTGATAGCCGTAGCGCGCCATCAGCAGCTTCTCCCGCCCGGTCAACTTTCGCGCTATATTGAAGGCCAGCGCGCCTGCTTCGGTGCCTGAATTGGTGAAGCGCACCTGTTCCACCGCGGCCACCCGCCCGACGATTTCCTCGGCGAGTTCGAGCTGTTCGAAATTGCCGCCAACCCAGCCGGTGCCGCGCCCGGCATGGCGCCGTGCCGCTTCGACGATCGGCGGATAGCTATGGCCGTGCACCATGGCGGTGTAATTGTTGATCAGATCGAAGTAGCGGTTACCGTCGATATCCCAGAGAAAGGGGCCCTCTGCGCGCTTGAAGGTCAGCGGATAGGGCGCCCAATAGCCAGCCTGGCGCGAGGTGCCGCCGGGCAGTAACTTATCGGCACGAACATGGGCCGCAGCGCTCTTGCGGGTCTTGCGCGAATAGGTCCGCAGCGACTGCTCAGTGTCGAGCACCACTGCCCGTGCCGCTTGGCTGCTCATGGCTGCGCGCTCCTACCAGTCGTAGCCATCGCACTCTTCGGGCAGCGCATCGAGCAGCGCACCGCTCTCGAACAACGCTGCCACAGCCTCGATGTAGTCGGTTAGCGGCTCATCGTGATCGAGATAGGGGACGTGCTCACGCACCATCCCGTATAGCATCCGCGTCGACGAGCTGAGCCCGTCGATGCCGCGGATATCGGCTGCCTGGGCGGCGCAGATCAACTCATAGGCAACGATGCGGCGGGCATCGGCCAGAGTATCGCGCGTGCGCCGCGCCGCGACCAGACCGAACGACACGTGGTCCTGGAAATCGCCGGTCGACGGCAATGACTGGATCGAGATCGGCGCCGCGGTATGACGCAGTTCTGCGGTCAGCGAGGTAGCCATGAACTGGCCGCCCATGAGGCCTTGGCTCATGCCCGGATTGCTGGCGCAGAGGAAGGGTGGCAAATCGCCGTTGAGGCTGGGATGCAGTAGCCGGTTGTTGCGCCGCTCTGACAGATTGCACAGGGTGACGAGCACGATTGCCAGCTGGTCCATGGCATTGGAAATGTACTGGCCGTGGAAATTGGCGTTATGGATGGCCTCACCCTCCTCGACAACGATCAGCGGATTGTCGTTCGACGAATTGAGTTCGGTGGTCACGGTCTGCTCGACGAACAGGGTGGTATCGAGCACCGGGCCCAGCACTTGCGGCGTGGCGCGTATCGAATAGGCGTCCTCGATCTGCTCGTCGAGGCCGCGCGGCTCGTCACTCGCCATCTTGCGCAACCAAGCCTCCACCTGACGATCCTGAACGATCATCTTACTGTCGGCTAAGGTCGTGTAGATGGCGTCGGCGATGCGGATCTGGCCAGGATGGGGCTTTTGCCTGTGGGCCGCGGGATGGAAGGGCATGATCTTGGCCTTCAGCACCTCCAGCGTCAGGCAGGCAGCGAGGGTATGCGCCTTGATCAAATTTTTGGCGGCGACCACGTGGCAGGCGGCCAGCGCGGTCATCACCGAGGTGCCGTTGATCAGCGCCAGGCCTTCCTTGTAGGATAGGGTCATGGGCTCGATGTTGGCGCGCCGCAATGCCTCGGCACCGGGCATGGCCTGCCCCTGGTAACGCGCCCGCCATTGCCCGGTGCCGACTAAAGCGACGCAGGCCAAGGGGCCGAGATCGCCGCTAGTGCCGAGCGAGCCTTTTTCCGGGATGCAGGGAACGATGCCGCGATTGTACATGGCGACATATTTTTCGAGATTCTCGAGCGAGATCGCCGAATTACCGCGCGCGAGCGAATTGATGCGCGCCAGCATGGCGGCGCGCACATAGACGTCGTCGAGATCATCACCAACATTGGACTGCACGTTGCGTAGGATGTTGTTTTGCACCTGCTCGGCCAGATGCGGCGGCACCAGCCAGTTGACGAAGCCACCGACGCTGGTGGTCACCCCGTAGATGATACGGCCGCTATCAACAAACTCGTCGAGGAGCGCCCGCGAGGCGCTCACGCGGTCCCAGATTGCATCAGTGATCATTACCTGGTTGTTGGCATCGCGCGCCGCCGCAACGATGGTTTCGAGACACATATCATGGCCGTCGGGAATGGTCGGCACCTTCTGCAACATCGTCGAATCCTCTGCCTGAGACACATGAAAAGTGATCAGTCGGTCAGCCGCAAAGGTCGACCATGGCCAATGCCAACCATGACTATGAAGCGGGTGCGCTGCCTTTAATGCGCGATTTCACGATGATCTATGAGATATAGTCGAGAATAAGCGCACAAAACATCATTTCATGCCATAATATGGCATACTTAGGTGAATGCGGAGACAGACACCATGGATGCACTCGACAATTTCGACCGCAAGATTTTGCAGGCCCTGCAGCGCGATGGCCGCATGACGAGCCATGACCTAGCAGAGGCAACAGCACTATCGCCATCACAATGCGCCCGCCGGCGCCGCCGGCTCGAAGAGTTCGGCATCATCAAGTCGTACCGTGCCCGCCTGTCGCGGCGCAAAGTGGGGCTCGGCATCTCCGCCTTTATTCAGGTCTCCCTTGCCAACCATCAACATGACGACATCAATGCCTTCCTGCGTCTGCTGGAACTCAATCCGTTGATCCTGGAGGCCTGCAAACTGACCGGCCCGACCGATTTTCTGCTGCGCGTTGCCACCGCCGATCTCGACCAGATGAACCACCTGATCAGCGAAGTCCTCTTGCCGCATCCCGCGGTCTCGCACGTGCAATCCCATGTGGTTCTGGAATGGCTCAAGGAAGACGGCATGCTACCCGTGGTGACCAATACGGGGGGGCGCTGATAACTGCACTGGCTAATGGCGTTGCAGACGGCTGTAAAAAATTGGCGATAGCACAAGATTAATGAAGTAGACGCAAAAGCTCGTTTTCAAGTGACCGTCAAGGCGGTAAGAAAGATTAGCTGGACAACCGGTCGGTACACACCCGCAGGTGCGGCCCATCTCTTTCCTAGAGCTGCCGAGGCGGCCGTGGCCCGAAGATTGCGGTGCCGACGCGCACATGAGTGGCGCCGTGCGTGATGGCGGTTTCGAAGTCCGCGGTCATACCCATGCTAAGGATTGGCAGAGCGTTGTTTTCGGCGATGCGTGCGAGCAGGTCAAAATGGCGCGCCGGGTCGTCTCCGATGGGGGGCAAGCACATGAGCCCCTGCAGGGGTAACTGGTGGCTCTCGCGGCAGGTCTCTATGAGGGCGGCGGCGGCACCGGGCAGCACACCCGCCTTCTGCGGCTCGGCGCCGGTGTTGACCTGCACGTAACAGACGGGCTCGCAGCCCTGCCGGTCCATCTCTTGACGCAAGGCTTTCGCCAGCTTGGCCCGATCGACGGTCTCGATGACATCAAACAGGGCGACCGCCTCGCGCGCCTTGTTGGTTTGCAGGGGGCCGATGAGATGCAGCGTGACATCGGCGAACCGCTCGCGCAGACCCGGCCACTTGCCCTGCGCCTCCTGCACGCGGTTTTCCCCGAGCACGCGTTGTCCGGCCTCGAGGACGGGAACGATACTTTCGGCCGGAAAGTTCTTCGAAACTGCGACCAGGGTCACGGCGTCGCGCGCGCGGCCCACAGCCTCTGCCGCGTCAGCAATGTGGGCGCGCACGGCGGCGAGATTGGCGACAATGTCGACGGTGGGCGTATCGTCCATGGGCGGTCATGCTCTAGTGTGCTGCGCATGACCGTAGCAAACTGGGCTCGGCGACTCAATTCGCGACACGGCAGCGGCCTGCCGCCGTTGATCCTCATCGTAGATCGCAAGCGCCTGGCCGATCCACTCACCGCCGCGGCGCACCTGCCGGCGGGCTCGGCCGTGCTGCTACGCGACTACGATGCACCGGACAGGGCGCACCTTGCCAAGGCCCTCGCCCGGCTTTGCCGGCGCCAGCGTCTCACCTTGTTGATCGGCGACGATGCCCGGCTGGCAGCTTCGCTCGGCGCCGGGGTGCACCTGCCACAAGGCCTGGTCGCGCGGGCCCGGCGCCAGCGCGACATGGTAACCGCAGCGGCCCATGATCGGGCCGCGCTGGTGCGCGCGGCGCGCGCGGGCGCCACTGCCTGCCTGATCTCACCGGTCTTCGCCACCGCCAGCCATCCCGGCGCCCACGCGCTCGGTCCTGTGCGCTTCGCCAACCTCGTCCGTCAGGCCCGATTGCCAGTCTATGCGCTTGGCGGAATCAGTGACCGCACCGCCACCCGTCTATGGGGCAGCGGCGCCTGCGGTATCGCGGCGCTCGGGGCGCTGGCAGATCGCCCAGAGACCACGCAAGGAGCAGCGTGGGTCGATGGCTGCCAATCAACTCATCCCGCGGGACGCGCTAGCAAAAAGGGCTAATTCGGGAACAAGTCCACGACTTCTCGGCCATCCCGATCGGTGCTATACCGGCGCCGCAATGACGCCCCGCGAGAAACATCAGAAAAAGCTGGATAAGGCCGTGCGCCTGATGCGCGAGCAGCGCTTTGCCGAGGCGCGCCCGCTGGTCGGTGAGCTGACCAAGGGCATTCCACAGCACCCGCTAGTCTGGAACATGGCGGGGATCGTTGCCTCCGAGTTGGGCAAGCCTGAGCGCGCCATTCCCCATTTCGAAAAAGCCGTGGCACTGGCACCCGACGCCGCCGATTTCCACAACAACCTCGGCGAGGCGTTGCGCCAGAGCGAGCGCACGGAGGAATCAGTGCCCCATTTCGAGACTGCGCTCAGGCTCGAGCCCCAGCACGGCGCGGCGCACAACAATCTCGGCGTCGCTCTGGGTGAGTTGCACCGCGGCGAGGAGGCAGCACCGCATTTTGCCGCCGCTCTCGAGCTCAGGCCCGAAAATCCCGAGACGCTGGCCAATCTCGGCATCATCTTGATGAAGGAGCGCAAGCCCGACAAAGCGGTGCCGTGCCTTGAAAGGGCCTTGGCACTGAAACCGGAAAACTCGGTGATTCAGAGGTATCTGGGCCGGGCACTCGAACATGCCGACCGCTACGAGGAGGCCCTGACGCTGTTCGAGCGCGCCGGCACCAGCGGCGAAGCCGACACCATAATTACCGTCGATCAGGTCAATAATCTCGAGCGTCAGGGAAGGTTTGACGAAGCCTGGCGGCGATTCGAGCCGCTGCTCGACAGCGCGCCCGAGGACCCCTCCGTGGTCACCGAGTTCGCCGTCCTGGCCAAGCGCCTCGACCGGCGCCAGGAGGCGCGAGACAGAATCGTCGCATTGCTGGACGACCACGAGCTCGATGACGAGACCCGACAGGTGCTGTATTTCCGCCTCGGCGACCTCAACGATTCGCTCGGCCTTTACGACGACGCCTTCGATGCCTACGCTCGCGGCAACGCGCTAGACTCGCGGCCCTATGACCATGCCAACCAGGTGCGCGACGCCGCGGCCAACGAGCGCGTCTATAACGCGGGCTGGCGCGAAGGCCTGGCGCAGGCGAGCAACACCAGCGAAGTGCCGGTGTTTATCGTCGGCATGCCGCGCTCGGGCACCAGCCTGGTCGAAGCCATCCTGGCCAGCCATCCCGCCGTGCACGGCGCCGGCGAACTTTCCGATATCCCCAACCTCAGCAAGGCCATGGCCATCGAGATGGGCGGCGACGCGCGCTTCCCGGACTGCATGGCGGATGCCGATCAGGCATTGCTCGACCGCTTCGCCGAGGCCCACCTGGAGCGCCTTGCGGCGCTCTCGAGCAATGCCGAGCGGACCACCGACAAGCTGCCACACAATCATCGCCACCTGGGCCTGATCGCCCAGCTGTTCCCTCGCGCGCGCATCATCCATTGCACCCGCGACCCGATCGACACCTGCCTGTCGTGCTATTTCCAGAATTTCTTTTACGGTCTCGGCTTTGCACACGACCTGGCGAGCCTCGGCGCACAGCATCGGCTTTACGAGCGCCTCATGGCCCATTGGCAGGGCGACGGCGGCATCGAGCTGCTTGAGGTTTCTTACGAAGAGCTGGTCGCCGATCAGGAGCGCGTGAGCCGGCAGATGATCGCCTTCCTCGGCCTGCCTTGGGACGACGCCTGTCTCGCCTTTCACAGCTCCTCCCGCCGCACCCTGACGGCGAGCTACGATCAGGTGCGCCAACCCATCTACCGCGGCTCGGTCAAACGCCACGAACACTATGCTGCGCATCTCGCACCGCTCGTCGAGGCGCTCGCCTCGCCGGCTGTCGACGACCCGGCCTGGGAGGATGCCAACGCTGCGGCGCGGTTGTTCGAAACGGCGGCAGAAGCGCACCGTAACGGCGACCTCACCACAGCCGAAACCCTCTATCGCAACATCCTCGCGCGCGCTCCGCGGCATGCGCCGACACTGATGCAGCTGGGTTTGTTGGAACAAGGCAAGGGCAAGGGGCAGGAGGCGCTGGAGCATTTTCGCATGGCGGCCCGCGTCGAGCCAAAAAATGCCAGCGTTCGCAATGCCTTAGGCCAGGCGCTCCTGAAACGAGGCGAGGCCAAGGAAGGCGAGCAAGAGTTCCGCGCCGCCACTGCCGCCGACCCCGCCTTCGCCGGAGGCCACCACAATCTCGGACTGGCAGTCGCAGCCCAGGGCCGTTTTGACGAGGCGCTGGGGCATTTCCGCAAGGGCTTAGAGCACGAGCCCGACGATGCCCGTGGGCTGACCCATCTCGGTCAGGCCCTGGCCGAGACTGGCGACCTGCCGGGCGCTGAGCTGGTCCTGGCGCGGGCCGCCCAGTTACAGCCGACGGTGCCGCAGATTCGCCTCGCCCTCGGCGACGTCCTAATGCAAGCGGGCAAGTTGGACGCGGCGCTCGCAGCCTATCGCGAACTCCACGCCCTGGTTCCGGGCGAGCCCGCAGGCGCCCGGCGCCTGGCCACGGCCCTGCAGCAGACCGGCGAAGTCGAGCAGGCAGTGGCGGTGCTGGAGCGGACGCGTGACAAGGCCCCGACCTCGGGCGTCTTGCTCTGCGAACTGGCCAACGCCTACGCGTTTGCCGGCAGAGATGAGGCCGCCGCGGCGACCTTCCGTACAGCCGCCAGGCGCGGCGCGGCGGCGGCCGCGGCATGCGGCCTCGCCGCGCTCGACGACCAAGCGGGCGCTAGGGTGTTGCTCGCGGGCCTCTCGGGCGATGAACCCGAGCTCGCCCTGGCGCGTGCCGAAACCGCCGGTCCGGCCGAGCTGGCATCGGCAAGAGATGGCCTGGAGGCAGCCCTCGCGCGCGACGACCTGCCTGGGGTGCTGCGCAGCCAGCTGCTCTTCGCCCTGGCCCGCGCCCGCTACCGCCTGGGCGAGGCGAAAGCCGCATTGGAGACCGCGCACGAGGCCAATCGCCTCAAAGGCGTGCGCTTGGACCTGGCAGCAGAGACGGCCCTGGTCGAACGCCTCATCGCTGCCTTTCCCGCCGGCCCCCTCGTAGCGCTGGCACCCAACGAACCGCGCCCGCTCTTCGTGGTCGGCATGCAGCGCTCAGGGATGCGCCTAGTCGAACGCATGCTTGCCTCCCATTCGCGCATCAAAGGCCTCGGCCCGGCCGGCCTGCTGCACGCCAGCGCGCGGAGCCTCGGTGGCCAGGGCTTCGGCTATCTCGATGATATGGCTGCGCTGGCCGGTGAGGGCGGTGCGACCGTGGCGACAGCGCACCGCACGCGCCTGGCCGAGCGCGCGCCCAGCGTAGTCTGGGCCGTCGAAGCGGTCCCCGGCAACGTCTTCCACCTCGGCCTGGCGCAAAGCTTGTTCCCGGATGCCCGCGTGGTGATCTGCCACCGCGACCCGCTGGATGCCGGCCTCGCCTGCTATTTTGAGGATTTCGCCGGCGCCAGCCCCTATGCCTACGATCTCGGCGATATCGGCGGCCATGCCCGCAATGTGGCGCGCCTGCTCGACCATTGGCGGCAAGTCCTGGCGCTGCCCGTGCATGAGATCGCCTTCGCGGACCTCCTCGACAGGCCGACAGAAGCAGCAGCAGCGTTGCTGCGCTTCCTCGACCTTGCCGAAGAGGCCGCTTGCGCTGCCATCGTGGACCGGCAACGCGCGATGTGTCACGAAGGGGCACAACGTCTGGGGGAAGCGCTCGCGCCGCTGGCGGCCGCCCTAGCTGAGCCAGAACCCACCCGGGACACTAGTTGAGGCGCCATTTGTTGCTTTTTTGCCACAACGTAACATGAAGAACGCAGTCCGACGTCGGAAAAGGTTGATTTGCATGCCCATAAAATAGTTAAACTGGACGACGTGCGTAGCTTATGTTGCGCGCGCCGGTTTCGAGGGATGTGCCGAGGATTGGCAAGCGACCTTGAGAGCGACCATTTTGGGCCTGGCGACTTGTTGTGTTGGTTGCCCAGGCGATTGTTAAGAGCCGGGTCACGGGGTTCATGCAGCCGCGGACCCATGGACCCACAGTGTGGAGGTCGAAAACCTTATGAAGAAACTTCTTCTTGGAACTACCGCACTGGTTGGGGCATCGGTGGTCGCTGGTAGCGCGCTTGCCGTACCCCTCCAGTCGCAAGATGAGGACGGCACGCAAGTTCTAACCGCGGGAATGGTGTCGCAGTGGGAAGTAGGCGCAGCCTCTAACGACAACTACACAGGCAGCGCCAATACCTCAGATCATGGTATGATAAATGGCCGTTTTGCCGAGATCTGGATGAACGGCGAGTTGACGGCTGATAACGGCCTCGTCTATGGCGCGACGATACACATGGCCACCGGCGGCGTAAATACGAACGGTTGGCCTGGCCGTGAGTACATTTTTATGAATGGTGGCTGGGGCTCGCTTGAGTTTGGCAACAACTTCCACGCCGACTCAGGCATGGCCCTCTGTCCGACGTGTAGAACCTATGCCGGCGCTAACGGCGGTATTGACGCTGGGCTGCGCTACATTGCCATGCCCGCGGGCGCAGCCGATGGTGGCGCTGTAGCGAACACGGCTGGCATCAGGTCTCGCGCTGGCGCGCCATACCGCCAATGGTTCTCTAAGGGGATCGGTGTCACCTATTACACTCCGATCGTATCGGGCTTCCAGGCTGGAATCACTTACGCCCCCAATACGGCTGCCAATGCCGCCAACGCTGTTGACAATACCGCCGGCGTTTACAAGGACAAGATCGGTTTCGGTGGCCAGTGGAAGGGCGACTTTGGCGATGTCAATGTCGGATTATCGGCTGTCGGCGCCGTTTCCGATGGCTATCTCTCGGCTGCCACCGGCACAACTGGTCTGAACAACGAAAAGGACGTGAACGGTTTGGGCATGTACATGCTCAGCGCTCAGATCGGTTGGGGTAGCTTCCAGGTGGGCGGCCAATACTATGATGAAGGCACCTCAGGTGCCATCAAGGGCCGCGACTTCGGCTTCAAGAGCGACGGCTGGGGTCTAGATGCGGCCTACTGGGCTGGACCGTTAAGTTTCGAGGTGCAGTACGTTTCCACTGAAGTCGTATCCTCGAACCGGACGGTTACCGCGGCTGCGGCGCTCAACCATGCCACCACTGGCGTTACGACTGGCTTCACGGTCGCGCCGTCAGCGCTGGGCGAGACGTACGAGGTTGATATCTGGACAATCGGCTCGAATTATCAGGTCGCTCCAGGCCTCAGTTGGTATACTGGCATACAGGGTGTTGACATCGACCACACTCAAAACGCGACCGACTTAGCCACCAACGGTGCGGCCAACCTGGATAACGACGCTATAGCGGTCTTTAGCGGTTTGCAGATGAGCTTCTGATCAGGAAGCTTTGGTTCTCGACTTGAGAAGGGGCGACAGCTATGCTGTCGCCCCTTTTTCGTTGGCTGCGGCATGGCCGCTGACTGAGGCTACGCTTGCTTTTGACCGCTTCATCTGTGGCACTCTACTCGCAGCGCTCGCTGGGCTTGGCGATGGCCGTAGCATTGCTGTTGCCCACCCTGTCGGGCTGCGGCGACGATTTAGACATCGAGACGGCCTATCCTTCCGACGATAGTTCCACCCATGGCACCCATCCGAGCAGGCCCGGCATCGCCAGCAGCGGGTCCCTTTTTGGGGACGGCGGCATCGTCTTGCTGGGCGAACCCGACTACCGGCCGGACGACGGCGGCGGTGGCGCCGGCATCGGTGTCAACAGCTTCCTCTGGCGGGCTTCGATCGACACCCTTGCCTTCCTGCCGCTGACCTCAGCCGATCCTTTTGGCGGCGTCATCATCACCGACTGGTATACCCCACCGCAAACGCCGAACGAGCGCTTTAAGATCTCGGCCTTCATTCTCGATCGGGCCATGCGAGCCGACGGTGTCCGGGTTGCGGTGTTCCGTCAGGAGCAGGGCGCCAACGGCTGGGTCGATGCGGCTGTCGCCGATTCCATGTCAACAGATCTGGAGAACGCCATTCTGAGGCGCGCTCGCCTACTCAGAATTCGCACCCTCGCCAACCAAGAGTAGTCCGGGCGGGCCAGACGCGGCCGTTGGGCTGGTGCTGATGAGGCGCAGCGCTGGTGAGATTTATCGAACATTCTCTGAAGCCAAGAACGGACTCCCGATGGCGCGATACGATCCGCAAACGACCGAGCCCAAATGGCAAAAGGCCTGGGAGGCGGATTCGAGTTTTGCCACCGATGACGACGATGAGCGGCCGCCCTACTACGTTCTCGAGATGTTTCCCTATCCCTCCGGTCGCATCCATATGGGCCATGTGCGCGTTTATACGCTCGGCGATCTGCTGGCGCGCTACAAGCGCGCGCGCGGCTTCAACGTATTGCACCCCATGGGCTGGGACGCCTTCGGCATGCCGGCCGAGAACGCGGCCATGGAACAGGGCGTCCATCCCGCCGAGTGGACCTGGAGCAACATCACCACCATGCGCGAGCAGCTCAAGTCTATGGGCCTGTCCTACGACTGGAGCCGCGAGGTCACAACCTGCTCACCTGACTATTACCGGCACGAGCAGAAGATGTTCCTCGACATGCTCACCGAAGACTTGGTCTACCGCAAGGAGGCCTGGGTCAATTGGGACCCCGCCGATCATACCGTGCTTGCCAACGAGCAGGTCATTGAGGGGCGTGGCTGGCGCTCGGGCGCACTAGTCGAGCGACGCCTGCTGCCGCAATGGATGTTCCGCATTACCGATTTTGCCGATTCCCTGCTCGATGCGCTCGACGAGCTGGAGCGCTGGCCCGATTCCGTCCGGACCATGCAGGCCAACTGGATTGGCCGCTCCGAGGGCGCACGGCTGCGCTTCCGCCTGGGGGGCCGCGATGATCGCCTGGAGGTCTTCACTACCCGGCCGGACACGCTGTTCGGTGCCAGCTTCTGCGCTATTGCCGCAAATCACCCGCTGGCGGTGGAGCTTGCCGAATCGGATTCAGCACTGGCCGATTTCATCGCCGAGTGCAACCGCATCGGCACCTCCGAAGCCGACCTCGAGACGGCCGAGAAGATGGGTTATTGCACGGAGCTGGAGGCGATCCATCCGCTCGCCGAGGGCGTAACCCTGCCAATCTATGTCGCCAACTTCGTACTCATGGCATATGGCACAGGTGCCATTTTCGGCGTGCCGGCGCACGATCAGCGCGACTTCGATTTTGCCACCAAGTACGAATTACCGATCCTTACCGTGGTGCGCCCACGCAACGCCGAGAAGAGCTTTACTGTATCCGGCGAAGCCTTCATGGAAGACGGTGTGCTGGTCAACTCGGATTTTCTCGACGGCCTCGACGTCGAGGAGGCCAAGGCGGCAGTCATCGCCCGGCTTGCCGAGAGCGGCGATGGCGAAGGCGAGACCACCTATCGCCTGCGCGACTGGATCGCCTCGCGCCAGCGCTATTGGGGCTGTCCGATCCCCGTCGTGCACTGCGCGAGTTGCGGTATCGTGCCGGTGCCGGAGGAAGACTTGCCGGTGATCCTGCCTGACGATGTCAGCTTCGACCAGCCGGGGAATCCACTCGACCGGCATGCGGCGTGGAAGACCGTCACTTGCCCGTCATGCGGGGCCGAAGCCGAGCGCGACACCGATACCTTCGATACCTTTGTCGATTCCTCTTGGTATTTTGCCCGCTTCGCCTGTGCCCACGCGGAGGTGCCGCTGGAGCCCGAGGCGATGCAGCGCTGGATGCCGGTCGACCAATATATTGGCGGCATCGAGCATGCCATCCTGCATCTGCTCTATTCGCGCTTCTTCATGCGCGCGCTAAGGCGCTGCGGCTATGTCGAGTTCGACGAGCCGTTCTCCGGCCTGCTTGCACAAGGCATGGTCTGCCACGAGACCTATCGCGCTGAGGATGGCAGCTGGCTTTATCCTGAGGAGGTGACGCGCAGCGAGGACGGGGCGACGCGGTGCAGCGACGGCGCGCCGGTCAGCGTCGGGCGCTCGGAGAAGATGAGTAAGTCGCGGCGCAACGTCATCGATCCGGAGAATATGATCGCGCGCTACGGCGCCGATTCGGCACGGCTATTCATGCTCTCGGATAGCCCTCCCGAGCGCGACCTTGAATGGACGGAAGCAGGCATCGAGGGCGTCTGGCGCTACGTGCAACGACTTTGGCGCATGGTCACTGAGCCGGCTACCGCCCTGTCCGTTACGGGAAGCGCTATGCCGGACAACCTCGATGCGGCGGGCCCCGAGTTTAAGCTTAAGCGTGTCATCCACTTCACCATCGCCGCAGTGAGCGACGACATCGAGCGCTTCCACTTTAACCGTGCGGTCGCGCATATTCGCGCACTTTCCAACGCCATCGCGGCTTACGAGCCGGCCGGCCCACACGCTGGCGCCGTGCTGCGCGAAGCGCTAGAGACGCTGGTCCTGCTGGTGGCGCCTATGATGCCTCATTTCGCTGAGGAAGCCTGGCGCCGTCTCGGCCATGACGGCTATATCTGCCGCGAGCCCTGGCCTGAAGCCGACCCGGCGCTGGTTGCCGCAGAGCGCGTGGTGGTCGCAGTGCAGGTTAACGGCAAGAAGCGCGCCACGCTCGAACTCGCGCCCAACGCGGACCGCGCCTCTGTCGAAGCCGAGGCCCTGGCCGAGCCCAAGGTGGCAGCGGCGATCGCCGGTAAGGATGTACGCAAGGTGATTGTCGTGCCAAACCGAATCGTCAATGTTGTGGTCTAGGCATATAGTCATAGTGCTTGTTGCCGCAGCGCTTGCGGGCTGCGGCTTCCACCCGTTGCACGGCGAGCGCGCCAGTGTAGAGATCGCTACTCATCTCGCACATGTCAAAGTAGCACCGATTATCGGCAACCTGGGTCCGACTCTCGCGGATTTGCTGGATCAAGAGCTTGCCCCGCGGGGAACGGCCGAGAAGTCGCGTTACCGCCTTAGCGTGTCACTGACCGAGGGCAAGGAGGCGCTGGTGATCGAGGATAACACCCTGGTGCGGCGCTATGACTTCAACCTCAGTGTCCGCTACGTTCTGAGCGAGAGCGGCAGCGGTACGGTGCTGGACCAGGGCGATTTGCGCACCGTAACCAGCTACAACATCGTCGAGTCGGCGGAATACGCTACACTCATTGCCGAGCAGCGCGCGGGCCGCCGCGCTACACGCCAGATTGGGCACAAGATTCTTGAGCGCCTGACGCTTTATTTTGACCGCAGGCGTGGCCAATGAAGATAGGCGCCGGACGCGCGGACGGCTTTTGCCGAAGCCCCCCGGCCAAGGTCGTAGCAGTACTAGTCTACGGCCCGGACCGTGGGCTGGCGCAGGAGCGTGCAGAAACCCTTGTCCGCAGCATCGTAGACGATCTACGTGATCCCTTCCGCGTCTCCGAGCTGAGCGGCAAGGCGATCGTGGCCGACCCAGCCTCGCTTGCCGACGAGGCTGCAGCCCTAGCGCTCACCGGCGGACGCCGCGTCGTGCGCCTGCGCGAAGCCGGCAACGACACGGCGGAGGCAGTCGCCTCCTGGCTTGAAACGGCTGCGGGCGACACCCTCGTTGTGCTTGAAGCGGGCGAGCTTGCGGCGAGTTCACGGCTACGTAAACTTTGCGAAGGTGCCGACAACGCAGCCGCCGTTCCCTGTTACGCCGACGACGCGACGAGCCTGGAAAGCGTCATAGACGAAAGCTTGGCCAGCCATCAGTTGCGCGCGACGCCTGGCGCCCGTCACGCGCTTATTACCCGCCTTGGTGGCGATCGCAAGCTGACCCGGCGCGAGATCGACAAGCTCGCGCTCTATGTGGGCGAAGGCGAGACGGAAGTGGACGAAGCGGCTGTCGAGGCCGTGATTGGCGATTCGGCTACGGTTACCCTTGACGACCTCGCCGACGCGGTGGCGGGCGGTGACCACGCCGTAGTCGGGCGAGCGCTCCTACGCCTGCACCTCGATGGCGTCCATCCGGTCGGCGTGCTACGTGCGGTAGAGCGGCATTTTCAGCGCCTGCATCGGGTTGCCGCCAGCACCGACGCCGAAAGCGCGCTCGCCGGGCTGCGCCCACCCCTATTCTTCAAGCGCAAAGCCTCCTTCATGGAACAATTGAGGCGCTGGCGAACTCAAACCCTGGCCGCAGCACTTGATCTTCTGCTGCAAGCGGAGATCGACTGCAAGACCACGGGTCTGCCGGCTGCCGCGATATGTGGCCAGACGCTTACGCGTCTTACCGCTGCAGCTAATCGTTAGTCCCGCACTCGTTTGATGAAATCGTCGAGCTGTTCGAGACTGCGATAGGTGATACGCAGTTCACCTGCCTCACCGCGCTCCACGATCTGTACACGCATACCGAGTGCCGCCGTGAGGTCCTTTTCGAGCTTTACGGTATCCGGGCTGCGTAGCACCTTGGCCTTGAGTGCCTTGACCAAGCCGGCCGCCGCTCGCCTCACCAACGCCTCGGTCTGGCGCACGTTGAGGCCCTTAGCCTGGACGGTCTTGGCCAGCGCCTCCGGATCCTGTGCCATCAAGAGCGCGCGGGCATGGCCGGGACTGAGTTCGCGCGTATCGACCATCTCGCGCACCGCCTCCGGTAGGCCGAGCAGGCGCAACATGTTGGCGACATGGCTGCGGCTCTTGCCAACCTGGCGGGCGAGGGTCTCCTGGGTGAGGTCGAACTCCTCGATCAGGCGGCGGTAGCCCTCGGCCTCCTCGAGTGCACCGAGGTCCTGGCGCTGGACGTTCTCGATGAGTGCTACCTCGAGGCTGTCGCGATCGTCGAGTTCACGGATGATGACCGGAACTTCGTGCAGCTGGGCGCGCTGCGCAGCGCGCCAACGGCGCTCGCCGGCGACAATCTCATAGCGACCTTCGGTCTTGGGATCGGGGCGCACCAGGATTGGCTGCATAATGCCGCGCTCGCGGATCGAGGCGCACAGTGACTCGAGTTCATTCTCATCGAAATTTCGCCGTGGCTGGAATGGCCCGGGCGCCAAATCGGCTGTCGCCAGCGTGGCCGGCTCATGGCCCGGCACAGCGGCCCCCGCCTCACCCAGCAAAGCGCCGAGGCCGCGGCCGAGCCCTCGCTCGCGCGCCGCACTCATGCCCTCACCATCGCGGCATTTTTGTCGCGCCGCAACATTTCGCTGACCAAATACATGTAGGCGCGGGCACCGGCCGAGCGGAAATCATAGAGCAGTACTGGCTTGCCGTGGGAGGGCGCCTCGGAAATGCGCACGTTACGCGGGATCACAGTCTCGAAGACCTTTGCACCGAGATAATGGCGCACATCGTTGGCGACTTGCTCGGAGAGATTGTTGCGGCGATCAAACATGGTCAGCACCACACCCTCTATTGTCAGCTCGGGATTGAAGCTCTGTCGCACGCGCTCGATGGTGCGGATGAGTTGGCTGAGGCCTTCGAGCGCAAAGAACTCGCATTGCAGTGGCACCAGCACCGTATGCGCCGCGACCAGGCCGTTGAGATTGAGCAGTCCCAGGCCCGGCGGGCAGTCTATAAGCACGTAATCGTAATCCTGCACCAGCGTCTCGATGGCCCGGCGCAGGCGGAACACGCGGTCCTCGGCCGCCACCAGCTCAATCTCAACACCCGCCAGATCCTCGTCGGCGGGGAGCAGGAAAAGCCCCGGCACCTCCGTCGCAAGCACGGCCTCGGCCAGGCTCGTCTCGCCCATGATGACGTCGTAGCTGGTGCGCTCACGCTGGGCTGCCGCAATGCCGAGTCCGGTGCTGGCATTGCCCTGGGGGTCGAGATCAACCACTAGCGCGCGCTTATTGATAGCCGCGAAGGCGGTCGCCAAGTTGATGGCGGTGGTGGTCTTGCCCACGCCGCCTTTCTGGTTGGCAACGGCGATAACTTTCGCTGTGCCCCCGGGGGCGCTGTCTTCTGCAGTCACGGACACGGCGTGATGTCGCTCGCCTCGATAATGGTGGAATCGGGGTCGGTGCGGCTCGCGTGCCGCACCAGGGTCATTGTCCAGGCTTGCCCCGCCACGGTCAATTCCTCTTCGGCGCGGCGCCCCTTGAGAAACAGGGCGCGGCCGCCGGGACATAGCAGCGGTCGTGCCAAGCCCAGCAATTTAGCCAAAGGCGCGCAGGCACGTGCCACCACAACATCGATATCGCGCACCGGGACGTCCTCGATTCGGGCTGAAATCACCCGTGCCGGCGCCCCGCACTCGCGAATCGCCTCCGCCAGGAAGGCGCACTTGCGCACATCGCTCTCGATCAGCAGTACTTCTATGGGCTTTGGCGCTACCAAGGCGATGGGCAGTCCCGGAAATCCGGCCCCGGCCCCGAGATCGACGACGGTCCGCGTGCCCGCAGACAAAAGCGGCACCAGCTGGGCACTGTCAAGCATGTGCCGGCGCCAGGGGTCGGCGAGGGTTGAGGCCGCGACCAAGTTGATACGCTTCTGCCAATGGCGAAGCAGCGCCAGATAGGCCTCAAAACGGTCCAATGTTTCACGTGAAACACCGGCTTCCACGGCGAATTTCGCCGCCGACATCTCAGGCGGCATTGGACAACCCCCGCAGATACACGAGAAGCGCCGTTAGCGCCGCCGGCGTCAGCCCCGGCAGGCGCGCTGCAGCAGCAAGGGTTGCCGGCCGTGCCACGGCGAGGGCCTGGCACGCTTCGGTCGACAAGCCGCCGATCGCGGCTATATCGAGGTCAGCGGGAATGGCGAGCGTCGCTTCGCGGCGAAAATCGGCGATCTCGCGCGCCTGGCGCTTGAGATAAGCGGCATAATGCGCGTCGATCTCGATTTGGCGCCCCGCATCTCCTGGAAATCCGGCAAGTTCCGGCCAGATGGCGGCAAGGCGCGCGATATCGATCTCGGGATGGGCGAGCAGTGCAATGCCGTCGCGGCGAACGCCGTCCTGGCGCAGGCGCAATCCGTGCTTTTGCGCCTCGCCCGGCGTCAGAGTGAGTGCCGAAAGTTGCTTCTTACCCTCGGCGATGGCTTGTGTTTTTGCCGCATGGCGGTCCCGTCGGGCGTCGTCGATGCACCCCACTTCAATGCCGCGCCCAGTCAGGCGCAGATCAGCATTGTCAGGGCGCAGGCTGAGGCGATATTCGGCTCGCGAGGTAAGCATACGATACGGCTCAACCGCACCGAGGGTCACAAGGTCGTCGATCATCACTCCGATCAGCGCTTCGGCGCGGTCCAACGTAAAGGCGGGCCGGCCCGCGGCGGACAGCGCCGCATTGAGTCCCGCGATCAGCCCCTGCCCCGCGGCTTCTTCGTAACCGGTCGTACCGTTAATTTGCCCAGCGAGAAAAAGTCCCGGCATACGGCCGGTTTCAAGACTCGGCGAAAGCTCGCGCGGATCGATGAAATCGTACTCGATAGCATAGCCCAGCTGGCGAATCTTAGCGCTTTCGAGCCCGGGAATGCTGGTGATCAGCGCCTCCTGAACTTCTTTCGGCAGGGCCGTGGAGATGCCGTTGGGATAGATCAGTTCGCTATCGATGCCTTCGGGCTCTAGGAAGATTTGATGGCTGTTGCGGTCAGCGAAGCGCACCACCTTGTCCTCAATAGACGGACAATAGCGCGGACCCAGACCCTCAACCGCACCGCTATAGACCGGCGAGCGGTCGAGATTAGCACGGATCAGTGCGTGGCCCTCCGGCGTGGTGCCTGTAATATGGCAGACCACCTGCTCGGACCCGATCCCGCCACCCAGGAACGAAAAGGGTTGCGGGGTATCGTCGCCACGCTGAATTTCTAGCCGCTGCCAAGCGATGCTGTCACGGGCAAGTCTCGGCGGCGTGCCCGTCTTCAGCCTGCCAAGCCGAAAATCTAGACCCTCAAACGTTCGGGATAGGCCGATTGCCGGACTTTCGCCCACCCGACCAGCAGGAATCTGCGACTCGCCGATATGGATCATGCCGCGTAAGAAGGTGCCCGTGGTGATCACCACGGCCTTGGCAGTAATGCGCTCCCCCGACCCAAGAACGACGCCGGCGACGGCGCCCCCCCTATCAACGATAAGATCCTCCACAGCCCCAGCCAGCAAGGTTATACCCGCCTGGGCGTCGAGCGCGGCACGCATGGCCAGGCGATAGCGGTCGCGGTCGATTTGGGCGCGCGGACCCCGCACTGCGGGGCCCTTGCTGGCGTTGAGCACGCGGAACTGGATACCGGCACGGTCCGCCACCAGACCCATCATCCCGCCCAGTGCATCGACCTCGCGCACCAAAGTTCCCTTGCCGATGCCGCCGATAGCTGGGTTGCACGACATAGCGCCTATGGTTGCGAGATCGTGCGTGATCAGCAGCGTGCGCGCGCCAAGACGCGCCGCAGCCGACGCGGCTTCGCAGCCCGCATGGCCCCCGCCAACAACAATGACATCCAAGCCTAACATGCCGCGCACTCCAATGCCTCCTTGACCACCGAACACTAGCGCGTAGGCAACCTACCCCAGATAACGATGGTTGCATCTGGCCTATGTGTCCCGGCTCTCAAGGGTTTTGACCGGGCGAAGACCGGCGCTTCACGCCCTTGAGAGCCGGGACACATAGGCCTTTCGCTCACCATCGTCAAATGGCGCTCCCAGCGTGGCACGTCCATCTATGTTCCACGTGAAACACTCACTTGCCGATACAGAACTCGGCGAAGATGGCGTCGAGAATATCTTCCACGTCGACCCGACCGGTAATTCGCCCGAGACTCCGAACCGCCTGGCGTAAATTCTCTGCCGCGAGTTCGGGCGCCTCGGCCTCGGCAAAGCGCACCAACGACACCGAACAGGCGGTCACGGCATCGCGGTGCCGGGCGCGGGTCAGTGGCGCGCCTTCACCGCCCACTGTTTGACCGGCCCCGGCGATTGCCGCGGTCAGCGCATCGATGCCCTGTCCGGTTCGGCACGAAGTGGCGATGGTTGCTCGGCCGGCTATTTCCGAAGGCAGCGCCCCCGCTACCAAGTCGGACTTGTTTAAAACGATCATGGCTTCCTCGCCGACCACTGACAGGGTACTTGCGTCAAGGTTGCCCGCTGTCGTCGCCTCGAAAACCGCCACCACGAGGTCCGCGGCCTCGGCGCGCGCCCTGGCCCGGCGCACCCCTTCCGCTTCGATCGCACCGCCGCCCTCCCGCAGACCTGCCGTATCTGCCATCACGACCGGAACCCCGCCGAGATCGAGATGGGCCTCCACGACATCGCGCGTGGTCCCCGCCATGGGGCTAACGATAGCCACGTTGCGATTTGCTAATATATTGATAATACTCGATTTTCCTACATTTGGTGGCCCCACGACCGCGACCAATAAACCACTGCGCAGGCGCTCGCCCCGGCGCCCGTCATCAAGATGCGCGGCCATCTCTTGTGCCACCTCTGCTACCACCGGCGCGGCGCTCAATAGAAGATCGTCAGGCAGTGCCTCGTCGGCAAAATCCAACACCGCCTCTACATGGGCCAAGGCATTGATCAGGCGGACGCGCCAGTCCCCATAGAGGATGCCAAGAGCACCATCGAGTTGACGCAGCGCTTGCCGGCGCTGCGCCTCGGTTTCGGCGCCGATCAGGTCGGCGAGCCCTTCAGCCTCGGTCAGGTCCAGTTTGCCGTCGAGGAACGCACGGCGGCTGAACTCCCCCGGTTCGGCCAGGCGTACGCCGTCGACCGCAAGCGCCGCCTCGAGGCAGGCCATAACCACGGCTTCGCCGCCATGCACCTGCAGCTCCGCCATATCCTCGCCGGTGAAGCTGCGTGGGCCGGGAAACCACAGCACAAGCCCCTGATCGATGAGCTCGCCGGAGCCTGGCACGCGAAGCCGCGTCAACTGCGCCTGCCGCGCCGGTGGCAAGGACCCAGCCATTCCCCGCAGAACTGCGCCAACTGCCGGACCGGACAGGCGAATTACCGCTATCCCCGCTCGCCCTGCAGCGGTCGATCGCGCGATTATTGTGTGATGTGTGGCGTCACTCACTTATCGCAATCTGAAAGAAGAAGTCGCGCTACCGGAACCCCCTTGACCAGGTGCGATTGCAACACCTCGTCCACATCCTCGCGGCTCTCGCAGCGGTACCAGACGCCGTCCGGATAGATAACCATGGCCGGACCCTCCTCACAGCGGCCGAGACAGCCCGCACTGTTGATGCGAATTCCTGAAATTCCCATCTTTTTTATTTTTGTTTTCATATAGTTACGCAAGATCGTGCCGTTCCGATCGTGGCAACAGCCGCGCGGATCCTCCGCATCGCGCTGGTTGGTGCAACAGAACACATGCGCGCGGAAATAGCCGATCCACTTACTTTCCGTCTCGACCATAGCATTCCTTTCTCGGACGTGGGTTTGTAAGCTGCGCCCCAACGGCACCATCCTGTCATAAACGTCAAGACAAAGCCGGCGACGGCTGCGAGTTAAAAGAGGATCTATGTCCGCTAACCTGCTAGCCGCGGAGACCAGTCCCTACCTACTACAGCACAAGGACAACCCGGTTCACTGGATGCCGTGGGGCCCGGAAGCGCTGGCGCGCGCCCGCGACGAGAACAAGCCCATCCTGCTCTCGGTTGGCTATGCCGCCTGCCACTGGTGCCACGTCATGGCGCGTGAGTGCTTCGAAAACGAAAACATCGCCGGCCTCATGAACCGACTGTTCGTTAACGTCAAGATGGACCGCGAGGAACACCTTGATATTGATAACATTTACCAGACCGCACTGGGCCTGCTCGGCGAGCATGGCGGCTGGCCCCTGACCATGTTCTTGACGCCCGACGGCGAGCCCTTCTGGGGTGGCACCTACTTCCCGCCCGAACCCCGCTATGGCCGCCCAGGACTGCCCCAAGTGCTGACCGGCATCGCAGAAACCTACCGCGCTGACCCGCAACGCATCAACGCCAATGTCGACACCCTGCGCGACGGGCTTGCGCGACTCGAACACACCCACCCGGGAACAGCACCCAACATCAACGATATCGATCGCCTCGCCGCCCAGGCGCTGCCCCATATCGACACCACCCTCGGAGGTTTGCGCGGAGCAACAAAATTCCCACAATGCGCACTCTTCGAGTTGATCTGGCGCGCAGCGCTACGAAACGGCGACGACGACGCTGCCCGCGCCACCCTCGTTACCTGTGAGCACATGTGCCAGGGGGGTATCTACGATCACCTCGGTGGCGGCTTTGCGCGCTACTCGATAGACCCGCTATGGCTTGTCCCCCATTTCGAAAAAATGCTCTACGACAACGCCCAGCTAATCGCCCTGCTGACCCTCGTCTGGCAAAGTACTGGCAACACCTTGTTCCACGCGCGCGTACGCGAAACTGTGGCCTGGGTCCTCCGCGAGATGCGCACGGAAGATGGCGCCTTCGCGGCCAGCCTGGATGCCGATAGCGATGGCGTCGAAGGTAAGTTCTACGTCTGGTCCAACGCTGACGTCGAGGCTGTGCTCGACACCGATGCGCAGGTCTTCAAGAAAGCCTACGACGTCTCCGCCGGAGGCAATTGGGAAGGCAGCAATGTGCTCAACAGGCTGCGCGCGCCTACTCTGGATGCCGCCGAGGAAGCGCAGCTGCCTCAGCTGCGCCAGCGTCTCCTGGCTGAGCGTGCAAAA
>MPLY02143799.1_pt1 | contig 29050 bp, 33 predicted proteins | sample 1617301 | NCBI WGS metagenome assembly MPLY02 (sample SAMN05944805, study PRJNA350692) | marine metagenome | biome: marine; feature: ODZ; material: water; isolation source: 140 m water sample filtered on 0.2 um supor filter | place: Pacific Ocean | collected 2012-04-08 | depth 140m m
GTTAAAATTAAGCTTACCTGTCATTGTAACATGTGATTTGAGATTGAATGAACCTCGTTATGCTTCGCTTCCAAATATTATGAAAGCGAAGAAAAAACCAATTGATCTTTTAAATGTTGAAGACTTAGGCGTTGATACCTCACCTCGTATTAAGCAAATCAAAGTAGAAGAGCCGCCTAAAAGAGAAAAGGGCATTATGGTGAAAGACGTCGCTGAACTAGTTCAGAAATTAAAACACGAAGCCAAGGTCATATAATGAGCATTCTTGTAATTGGTGAACATAATAACAAGGAACTTAAATCTTCAACGCTAAACAGCATTACTGCCGCAAGTGTAATTAATGATGATATACATGTAGTTGTTATCGGTAATAATTGTGAAGAAATGGCCAACAGGGTTGCTACAACAGATAAAGTTAAAAAAGTTTTGCTTTTAGAAGATTCAAAATACGAAAACCCAATAGCTGAGAAGATTTCTCCTGTAATTACAAGCCTTGCAAAAGATTATTCTCATATAGTATCGCCAGCAACCACTTTTGGAAAAAATATAATGCCCCGAGTAGCTGCATCACTTGATTTATCACAAGTAAGCGATGTTATAAAAATTGAAAATGAAGACACCTTTGTTCGTCCTGTCTATGCAGGCAATGCCTTGGCAACTGTTCAATCAACTGATGATAAAAAAATAATTACTATTCGACCCACTTCTTTTGATCCAGCGGCTACAGAAGGTGGTCAAGCGACTGTTGAGAAAATTTCTTTTGACGGGGATGAATCTAAGGTTGAATTTATTGGTCGTGAAGAATCAAAATCTGAACGTCCAGAACTTGGCACAGCTAGAATTGTTGTCTCCGGTGGACGAGGCGTTCAAAGTGCAGAAAATTTTAAAATGATCTATGAAGTTGCTGATAAATTGAATGCAGCAGTGGGCGCTTCACGCGCTGCTGTGGACGCTGGATATGTAGGCAATGATTATCAGGTGGGTCAAACCGGCAAAGTTGTTGTGCCTGATTTATACATCGCAATTGGTATTTCAGGGGCAATACAACACTTGGCAGGGATGAAAGAAAGTAAGGTTATTGTTGCGATTAATAAAGATGAAGAAGCGCCTATCTTTAATGTTGCTGATTATGGTTTACAGGCTGATCTTTTCGAAGCGCTTCCTCAATTATCTTCTGAATTAGATAAAATTGATAAATAAAACTGTTCACTATCGGTTATTTTTTAAGATTAAGAATTATGAATGATTCAATTCAGCGAGAGGCAATGAATTATGATGTTGTTATTGTTGGAGCGGGTCCAGCAGGTCTTGCTACTGCGATCAAATTAAAACAATTAAATCCTGATTTCTCTGTTTGTATTTTAGAAAAAGGCGCTGAAGTGGGAGCGCATATCTTAAGCGGCAATATTTTTGAAACACGCGCCCTTGATGAATTAATACCAGAATGGAAAGAAAGAAAAGCCCCGATTAAGACGAAAGTTTCTAAAGAAAAATTATTATTTTTATCAAAAAAATCTTCTATTAGCTGGCCCACATGGTTTCTTCCATCGGTTCAAAAAAATCATAAAAATTATATCATTAGTCTTGCAAATTTATGCAGATGGTTGGGGGAGCAAGCGGAATCTTTAGGAGTTGAAATATTTCCAGGGTTTCCGGCTTCTAAAATATTATATCATGAAGATGGGTCAGTGAAGGGCGTTCAAACCGGAGATATGGGGATCGATAAAGAAGGGAATCAAAAAGATACTTTCGAACCTGGCATTGAACTTCTTGGAAAAGTAACTGTGTTTGCTGAAGGTTGTAGAGGGCATCTTGGAAAACAGCTAATTAAAAAATTTAAACTGGATGAAGGCAAATCGCCCCAGCAGTATGGCATTGGGTTTAAAGAAATTTGGAAAGTTGATTCTGGCGAACATGATGAAGGGCTTGTGATGCATACAGCAGCATGGCCACTTGATAACAACACTTATGGAGGAAGTTTTTGTTATCATGCAGAAAATAATCAAATTTTCATTGGCTTTGTCATTGGTCTTGATTATCAAAACCCTCATTTATCTCCTTATGATGAATTTCAACGTTTTAAAACTCATCCAGCAATTAGTAAAATTTTATCAAACGGCAAAAGAATAGCTTACGGGGCACGTGCGCTTATTGAAGGAGGAATACAAAGTTTGCCAAGGATGTATATGCCTGGAGGCTTGTTAATTGGTTGTGATGCGGGAACACTCAATATGCCGAAAATCAAGGGAACGCATACAGCTATGAAAAGCGGCATCGTAGCTGCGGAAACTATCAATGAATTTTTGGAAGAAAATAAAGATTTATCAAATTATGAATTAAAATTTAAGAAATCATGGGCCTATCAAGAATTGTATGCTGCGCGAAATGTAAAACCTAGTTTCAATTGGGGTTTGATTCCTGCAACTATATTTACTGGCATTGATCAAATTTTTTTTAGAGGCCGTCTTCCATTTACTCTCAAACATCCCCATGCTGATCATGAAGCTTTATTGCCAGCAAGTGAGATGAAAAAAATTGATTATCCCAAATATGATGGAGTTTTGACATTTGATAAAACAACCTCTGTGCATTTAACAGGAACAAACCATGAAGAAAATCAGCCTGTGCATCTGCAATTAAAAGATTCCGCCCTGCCTATGAATTTTACTCTTTCTGAATTTGATGAACCAGCACAGCGATACTGTCCTGCTGCGGTTTATGAAATTCAATATGAGGGTGATAAATCAGAACCTCAATTTATCATTAATGCTCAAAATTGCATTCATTGTAAAACTTGTGACATCAAAGAACCTTCTCAAAATATTAATTGGGTTGTTCCGGAAGGCGGCGGTGGGCCAAATTATGCAAATATGTAATTTATTTAATCGATGAATAATGCTAATTTAAATTTTTTATATGAGTAAGGATTTTCTAGATCGAAATTTGGCTTTAGAGGCCGTGCGCGTGACCGAAGCGGCAGCCCTATCCAGTTCATTACATATGGGGCGAGGTGATGAAAAGGCGGCAGACCAGGCAGCTGTAAATGCCATGCGCGATTTTCTGAATAACCTTGTCATTGACGGCACGGTGGTAATTGGAGAAGGAGAACGTGATAAAGCTCCGATGTTATATATTGGAGAAAAGGTAGGAAAGGGCGGGCCTAAAGTTGATATTGCACTTGATCCACTAGAAGGAACGACAATTACGGCTAAGGGAGGAGAAAATGCATTATCCGTACTTGCAATGGCAGAAGAGGGAGGTTTTTTGCATGCTCCGGATATTTACATGCATAAAATTGCATACGGAAAAAAATATCAAGATTTAGAAATAGATCCTGAATCCCCTGCTAATGAAATCGTGCAAAAATTTTCTGATTTCGCAGATATGAATATAAAAAATATTGTTGTTTGTATATTAGATCGTCCGCGTCACCAGGAATTAATTAACAAAGTAAGACAAACAGGGGCAAGAATTAAGCTTATTTCCGATGGAGATGTAAGCGCTGTTATTGCTACGTCATTTGAAGATAGTGGCGTAGATATGTATATGGGGATAGGTGGATCTCCTGAAGGAGTTTTAGCCGCAGCCGCCCTGAGGTGCATTGGGGGGAGAATTTACAGTAAATTGGTATTTAGTGACGAGAGCGAAAAAAAACGCGCTGCTGATATGGGTATTAAGGATGCAAATAAGATCTATACCACAAATGATTTAGCGTCAGGTGACGTGATGTTTTCAGCGACAGGAGTAACAAATGGAACTTTACTTCAAGGGGTTTTGATAAAGAACAATATTGCCACAACTCAATCAGTCGTTATGCGCTCTAAAACCAAAACACTTCGCTATGTGAACGCAAGTCACAATCTTACTATAAAAGATATTATAACATAATAAGAACATTTTTTTCTTATACCAAGTATAAGTTCATTTTTTGATAATAAATATTGATTTGTCTTTTTAGTTTTACTCATTTCGTTATAGAAGGGTGTTATTATGGCAGGTTATGTTGGTGAGAAAGCGCGAAGGCGTAAACGCAGAATTATTTTCATTATATTTTTGATTATAATTTCATTAACTATTATTTACCTTAGTTACAGTGTTGATGATGAAAAAATAGAAATAAATAATAAAATCGACGCTACGGATAGTGCTGTTGAAAAAGAACAATTAAGCATAAATAGAGAAGAATTTGAATTAAAAATCATTGAAAAAGAGCAAAAAATTGTTTTTCGTGATCATCGAATTATATCATTAAAAAAGCAGTTAAATATTTTAACAGAAGAAAAAAATGATTTAATAAAAGAAAAAAATGACTTAATAAAAGAAAAAAATTATTTATTAAAAGAAAATAAAAAATTGTTAGTATCATTAGATACTCTAAATTCTAAAATAGAAAAAAATTTACAAATCACAGAAGATGCAAGGAAAGAAAAAGTTAAAGAGTTAAATTTAGTAATTTTGCAACATAAAAAAGAAAATGAGAAAATATTAAATGAATACGAAGATGTGTTTAAGAAAAATTTAGAATTGAATTTACAATTGAAATCACTCAATATGGAAATACAATCACTCAATATTGAAAAAAGGGAAAAAATATCACAGTTAGAGCAAGTAATAAATGAACAAAAAGAAATTATTGAATCGTTAAAGGAAAAAAATCCTCACTAATTTAGCAACTGTACCAAAAGTAGATACGATAAGAAACTAAATATTTATAGATATTGGTTGATAATAAAATAAATGACTAGGATTTTTTTTCTTTAACAGAATCTTGCAATGAAGAAGAATCAAATGTAGGGGCATCAGTTATTTTCTTAACTTTCTCAGAAGCTTTAACATCTCCTTTTATTTTTCCACCAAGTTTGATTTGTAAACTTTGATATTCTACGCTACCTGAAACGGAACCTTGTTCTTGAATTGTTAAAGTTCCAGAAACTTTTAAATCTCCATCAATATCTCCCCATACATCAGCGTTAGCTGTTTGTATCGTTCCTTTTAGATTTCCTGTACTTCCAATAATTAAATTATCCGCACTCACAGTAATATCTGCACTACCATCAATCTGAACTTCATCAGCATCAGTAATTTCACCTTTAAGTTTAACGCCATTTCCTATTATAACCTTTGAAGATCCTTTAGCAGGTCTGAAAACATCTGGCTTATCATTTGAGTCGGGCGTAGGTGATTTTTTTTCAAACATTAAGGTGTTTAATCATAATTAGTTAATAATATCAATTATTATTGAAATATATATTTAGATATTAATTTTTTTGCTGTTTTCTAAATAAATAAGGGTCTTGAAATTTTCCTTGCCAAATACCAGCTATATTATTTTTTGCAATATTTTCATCATTGATATAATCAGATGAATAGTAGCGATAAGCAATAGCCCATCCATTTTGAACCATATATTGGTTAATATTAATTTTATTTGCAAAACATATTCCAACAAATCTTTTATATCGATCGACATCAATGATTTCACAGTATACTTTTTTTTCTAAAACAAATTTTTCTAGAGCTATTGTAGATTCAATACCACAATTCCATATTTCATTATTGATGGTACAAGTTTGATTTGTTTCTGGCGCGTCTATTCCATGTAAGCGAATTTTATTTTTACCTATATGAATTGTATCACCATCAATTATTATTGCTTTTCCTTCTATTATTTTTTCAGAAAAAGAAGAAGAGCTGTAAATAATTAAAGAAAATGTAATTAATAATTTAAAAATCAAGATTTTTTGTTCCATCCACAAGAAGACTGTAAATATAATTTGCATGAGACCTATTTGCAAATATATCAATTTCTGGAGTTCCATCGTGATGGTTTCTGACTAAAAGTACTGGCACCTTTACAAATAATGTTTGTGCACAAGATGAATTAGTTGATAAATTTTTTTCTAAATCTAAAACTAGAAATTTCGATAAAAGAACATAGATATATTTTCCACGTATGCGAATGATAGTTCTATTTTCTGATACATCCGTTACATTTTCTTCAAGATTCTTAATTTTGTTTAGTAATTTTAAAAACGCATTATCATCATCACTAACAATTAACCATTCATCTGGACCTAACCAAATTACTTTTTCGTTTATAGCATTTATAGAATATGTATTAGCCTTTGTGGGTAACATAGTGCTAAGAATTTCACTATATGATGAAATGCAATCCTTGTTATTTGGGTCAAGACGTAAATTTATTTTTTTCACAAAAGGAAGCTCTTTAATCTTTATACAGAATACCTTATCTCCTAATTCTTTAAATTGATTATTATTGAGCGATTGGATTGCGTTTTCTCTATTTAACATTATGCACTTAATCTTTCATTTGATGGATCAATAAATACGGGATTTGTTATTTCTACTTCAATTGCTTTGTTTGGCATGGGTGCATATATCTTTAATCCTTTTTTCTTTATTCCTTCTTTAACTAGAGCGAGGGCAATTGACCTGCCTAAATTAGGTGAATAATAGCTTGATGTTACATGTCCAACCATTTCCATGGGTACGGGAGTAATCTTTTCAACAAGTTGTGATCCTTCTTCTAAAATCTCATTTGGATCTTTTGTTAAGATTCCTACAAGTTGTTTACGATCTTCTCTGATTGTATCACTTCTGTATAAGGCTCTTTTACCAATAAAATCATATTTTTTTTTGCTGACTATCCAGCTCATATCTAAATCTATGGGCGTAACAGAGCCATCGGTTTCTTGCCCCACAATTATAAACCCCTTTTCTGCACGAAGAACATGCATAGCCTCTGTTCCATATGGAGTAATGTTATATTCATTACCTAAATCAAAACATTTCTCCCACAATGCCTTCCCGTAACTCGAAGGTACGTTTATTTCATAACACATCTCCCCTGTAAAACTAATACGCATGACACGACAGTGAACATCATCTATCCCGATATTTTGAAAACTCATATGCGGAAAATTATCTTTAGAAAAGTCGTGATTTGGACAAAGTTTATTCATAAGTTTAGGAGCATAAGGTCCGTTAATACTGATTGTAGCAAACTGTTCAGTTACCGATGTTAAATAAACTTTAAGCTCCGGCCATTCTGTTTGAAGCCAATCTTCCAATTTACTCATTACGCTTGCAGCATTTCCGGTTGTTGTGGTCATGACATAATGATTTTCTCCAAGTCTGCTAGTCACACCATCGTCAATTACCATGCCATCATCACCGAGCATCAATCCATAACGACATTTTCCTATGTCAAGTTTGGACCATGCATTTGTATAAACCCGGTTAAGAAATTCGCTAGCATCCCTCCCTTTAACATCAATTTTACCCAAAGTAGATGCATCTAGTATGCCAATTCCCTCTCTTGTTGCTTTAACTTCTCGATTAACTGCTTGAAGTATGCCTTCGTTTTCTATTGGGTAATACCATGCCCTTTTCCATTGTCCCACATCTTCAAATTTAGCTCCACAATCAACATGCCACTGATGCATTGGGGTTGTTCTTTCTACATCAAAAAATTCTTTTATATGTCTTCCTGCCATTGCTCCGAAAGTCACAGGGGTATATGGCAATCTAAAAGTGGTGGTTCCTAGTTTATGAATTGGCACGCCTGACAAGTCGGAAATGATACCAAGGGCATTAATATTTCCTATTTTACCCTGATCTGTTGCCATTCCGGTGGTTGTGTAACGTTTTATATGCTCAATCGATCTATATCCTTCTCTTAGCGCAAGTTTTATATCCTTAGCTGTTACATCATTTTGGAAGTCAACAAACATTTTTGTTCTACCAAAGTGCTTATTTGAAGGAACAATCCATAGATGTTTTAATTTGTCATAAAAAATTTTTTCTGAATTTATTCTAGATTTCACATCAATTTTTTTTCCGAATTCAGTTAACAAACCAGATATTTTTGAATAAGTTTCCTTAAGAATTTCATCTAATTCAAAAGTACCGTTACAGGCACCAATTGAAATTTCATTCTGAAACGACTTGTCCGGGATAAATGTCGCATCAGATTCTCTGTAAAACAATATACCCTTAGATTGTGAAAATAGATGAACAGTAGGCGTCCAACCCCCTGATACACAAAGAAGATCACAGGATAGTTTTTTAGACCTGCCAATTGCTTTATCTAAGCTTTCATCTAACTCACTAATTATAACTGAATTAATTTTTTTTCTTCCTTTAGTATCAATTACAGCATGATTGAAAAAAATTTTAATTCCTAATTTCTCTGCTTTTTTTGCAAGATCGCCATTTGAATTTTTGCGCACATCAATTACTGCTTGCACCTCAACTTCTTGTTTATAAAAAAAATCAATCGCAGTCTGATAAGCAGTATCGTTATTTGTAAAAATAACAATTTTTTTTATATCTTTAGCAGAACAATGATTTTGGTATTTTCGGGCACTGTTTGCCAACATAATACCTGGCCTGTCATTATTATCAAAAGTCAAAAAACGCTCAATTGAACCTGTAGCCAATACAACTTTTGTAGCTCTTATTTTCCAAATGATTTGCCTTATTTTTGCATTATTAATTTTTTGGCAAGCAAGCAAATAATTAGAATGCATATATGCAAAAACTGTTGAATTTTTTATAATTTTGAAATTATCTTTATTATTTTGCTCCTCTAATTCTTTTATAAGAACTTCATGAGTTTTGAAGGAATCAGTATTCAAACATTGACCTCCCAACTCAGGATGTTGTTCTATGATTAATACTTTCAAATTTGCTTTTGCTAGTAGTTTTGCGGCATACAATCCACTAATTCCCCCTCCTACAACCAATATATCACAGTGATAGTGAAAATGTTCATATTGATGAGGGTCATCCTTTGTTGGCGACCTTCCTAATCCAGCAGCTTGTCTAATCAAATATTCATATTTCTCCCAATATTTTGGAGGCCACATAAAAGTCTTGTAATAAAATCCTGAGGGAAAAAAGCGAGAAAATAAATCATTTACTGACCCAAGGTCAAAATTTAAGGATGGCCAATTATTCTGTGAAGTGGCATTTAATCCTTCATAAATTTTAATTTCTGTTGCTCTTACATTAGGCTCAGTAATTTCACCCGACTCTAATTGAATTATTGCATTTGGCTCTTCACTGCCAGCACTAATCATTCCTCTTGGTCTATGGTATTTAAAACTTCTTCCAACTAAAAAGACACCATTTCTGATTAACGCGCTTGCAAGCGTGTCTCCTTCAAAACCAGAATATTTTTTTCCATCAAAAGTAAAAGAAATTTTTTTGTTCATTATTATTTTTTTGTGTATGAAGTTGAAATATTTCCAGAACCTATAGAGGTTTCTCCAGATGGAGTTTTAGGAGCAATTCCAGTAACAATAGGCGGTTGCTCTCCCATATTATAGATTTTTAAAATTTCATCAGTCGCAGTGTTTCTAGTTACATTAAACCATCGACGACATCCATTTGAATGATTCCATCTTTCAAATTGAATTCCTTTTATGTTTTTTCTCATAAAAAGATAATCAGCCCATTGATCATCTGTCAGATCTGGAGGATTTTTTGGACGAACTATGTGCGCTTCTCCTCCACAATTAAATTCACTTTGATCTCTTTCTCCACAATAAGGACATTTAATTAAAAACATATTAATTAATGGGCAACTGCTGCTGCGCCGTGTTCATCCACTAGTTCACCGCTTGAAAAACGATTGATAGTAAAAGGGACATTAAGTTTGTGTGGTTCATCGTTTGCGATTGTATGGGCAAAAACCCATCCTGATCCCGGGGTCGCCTTAAAGCCTCCAGTGCCCCAACCACAATTAAAATACAATCCATTGATGTGTGTTTTGCTAATTATAGGACTTGCATCGGGGCATATATCAACAATACCCCCCCAATGCCGAAGCATTTTCATTCTTGAGAAAAGTGGAAATAGTTCAACAACTGCTGTTATGGTATCTTCTACGATATTAAAACCACCGCGTTGCGTGTAGGATGTGTATCCATCCGTTCCAGCTCCAATAACCAACTCACCTTTATCCGATTGAGAAACATAAGCATGAATTGTATTTGACATTACAACAGTATCAATCACAGGCTTCACGGGCTCTGAAACCAAGGCTTGCAGAGGCCTGCTCTCCAACGGAAGTCGAATACCCACCATATTTGCAATAACACTAGAATGACCAGCTGCTACAACACCAATTTTTTTTGATTTGATTGATCCTCTAGTGGTTTCAATTCCAATGACTTGGCCATTATTGACATTTAAGCTTGTTACTTCACAATTTTGAATAATATCAACACCCATTGCATCAGCGCCTCTAGCGTAACCCCAAGCAACGGCATCATGTCTTGCAGTGCCTCCGCGGCGTTGTAACGTGGCTCCCATAACGGGATAGCGAATATTGGGCGAGATATTAATAATAGGGCAAAATTCTTTTACCTCTTTTGTGTTTAACCACTCACAATCAATGTCATTTAACCGATTAGCATGCCAACGACGCTTTAATTCTCTTACGTCATGAAGGGTGTGCGCTACATTCATCACTCCTCGTTGGGAGAACATAACATTGTAATTTAATTCTTGAGACATTCCTTCCCATAATTTTAAAGCATGTTCATATAGTGCTGCGCTTTGATCCCACAAGTAATTAGATCTTATAATTGTGGTATTTCGTCCTGTATTACCTCCACCAATCCATCCTTTTTCAATTACAGCGATATTGGTTAAACCATGATTTTTTGCTAGATAATAAGCTGTAGTTAGGCCGTGACCTCCGCCTCCGATAATAATAGCATCATAATTGTTTTTAGGCTCAGGAGACCTCCAAACAGGTTGCCAATTCTCATGATAAGAAAAAGCATTCTTTATAAGAGAAAAAATTGAATATTTTTTTGGTTTTTTATGCATTTGTTATAGTTATAAATATTTCTATAACAGTTTTAGAAAAGTCCTTCAATTTCCCCGTCATCATTTAAACGAATTGAATTAGCTGCAGGAACTCTTGGAAGTCCTGGCATTGTCATAATTTCTCCACACACAACGACAATAAACTCAGCCCCGCTTGAAAGACGAACTTCTCTGATTGGCATGCTATGATTTAATGGAGCGCCCTTTAGTGAAGGATCAGTAGAAAAGCTATATTGTGTTTTTGCAATACAAACAGGAAAGTGCCCATAACCATCACTTTCAAATTGTTTTAATTGGTTCCGTATTTTTGTGTCCGCAACAACATCTTTAGCACCATAAATTTTAGTAGCAATAGTTTTAATTTTATCAAATAATGAAATTTTTTCCTCGTAAAGAACTTTGAAAGTATTTTTGCTGTCCGCAAGTCCAACAACTTTTTTTGCAAGTTCGGTCGCTCCCCCACCTCCTTTAGTCCAATGATAGCAAGGCACAGATTCCACTCCCAAGTTTGCACACTCTTTTTGTAGCGTTTTCATTTCATTATCTGTATCTGTAACAAAATGATTTATAGCTATGATTATAGGTAGACCAAACTTTTTAATATTAGATATATGACGTTTTAAATTAGACATCCCTGACTTAACTGCATCCGCATTTTCTTTACAAAGATCATCTTTGTTAACACCGCCATGCATTTTTAACGCTCGTATAGTCGCCACCAAGACTACCGCATCAGGAGTTAATTCTGCCTTACGGCATTTAATATCAAAAAATTTTTCAGCCCCGAGATCAGCTCCAAATCCAGCTTCTGTGATAACATAGTCAGATAATCGAAGGCTTGTTTTTGTAGCGATTACACTGTTACATCCATGAGCTATGTTTGCAAAAGGACCTCCATGAATGATAGCGGGATTGTTCTCAAGTGTTTGAACTAAATTGGGCATCAAAGCTTGCTTTAGCAAAACTGTCATCGGGCCTTCTGCTTTTAAATCCTTTGCCAAAATTGCTTTTTTATCCCGTGTGTATGCAACAGTGATATTACCTAATCGTTTTTCTAAATCTTTAAGATCAGTAGCTAGACAAAAAATTGCCATCACTTCAGAAGCAACGGTTATATTAAATTCATCTTGTCGAGGATATCCATTAGCGACACCTCCAAGATTTACTGTTATTTCTCTTAAAGCCCTGTCATTGAGATCCACACATCTTTTCAATAATACTCGCCTAACATCAATGTCTAATTTGTTTCCCCAATAGATGTGGTTATCAATTAATGATGCTAAGAGATTGTTGGCAGAAGTAATCGCGTGAAAGTCTCCTGTAAAATGTAAATTTATATGCTCCATTGGCACAACTTGAGCATAGCCCCCACCAGCCGCTCCGCCTTTCATTCCAAAACTTGGACCAAGACTTGGCTCTCGTAAACAGACAATGCTTTGTTTACCAATTTTGCACAGACCATCATTGAGCCCAACAGATGTTGTTGTTTTGCCTTCTCCAGCTTTAGTTGGCGTAATAGCAGTGACTAAAATAAGTTTAGATTTTTTTTTGGGAATATTTTTTATTGATTTGAAATCAATCTTAGCAATATGAGGACCATAAGCACGCAAGTCATTATCTTGTATATTTAATTTTGATGCGATTTCTTTAATATGTTTTTTATTCGCTTTACGTGCAATCTCAATGTCTGACATAAGTAATCAAAAAAATTTTCCTGTTTCTATAGAGTAATTTATTAGCATAGAAAATATTAATTTTGTCATAGGGAAGAAAAGGGCGGACATTTTAGTTTATTCATTCAGATATAGGCCTAAATTCATTATTAGAGTTAATTTCTAATGTAGAATTACTTATCAGATTTAACCATTCAGAAGTTTTCTTTATACCACCGAAAGCAAAAAAATGAAGTTTACATAATTTGGAAGAAGGATTACTGTATTTATAATCAGCAAGGTCGGTAATTAATTTATTTGGCGTTCTTGTAGTTGCTAATTTTGTGAAGTTCATTGCTTGTTTTGATAGAAAGCGTATTGTATTACCTATCCCACATGAAGTTGCGTAATAAACCAGAGTTTTAAGTGTTGCCGGCCCAGGAATCCCTGTATGAATCTCTAAACAGTTATTTAAAGTTTCCAGATGTTTTTCCCACTTAAGAAAGGAAGAAACGTCAAAAATAAATTGTGTAGTTAAATACATTTTATAATCAACATTTTTGGAAAATTTATTTTTTTCAATAATTGCTCTATCAAGTTCTTCATCCGATACATTAGAATTTCCTTCAGGATGTCCAGCAAGCCCAACTTCCTTAAAATTATATTTTGAAAGCAAGTCAGTTTGCAAGACATCAAGACTTGAAGTCATATTTCCTTTTTGATTTCCATCTCCACCAATAACAAATATTTTTTCACATCCAGCAATTTCTGATAAGGCGCCAATGTAATTCTCTAGTTGTGAATTGTCCATAAAGTTTCTTGCAGGCAAGTGAGGAATAGCTCTAATTTTCTCTTTATTTAATTTTTTTGCAGTATCAATAACTCTTTCAGATTTTTCATCTGGTAAGTAAGTTATATACACATCATTTTTTTGATATAAGAATTCAGAAAAATGACCATATTTTTCATAAACTCTAGGAGTAGTTTCAATAGAGAAATCTTTTATTAAAGATTTAATGTTAATTTCTTTTTGATTTATCTTCACGTGTATTATTTTGAATATCTATAAAAAATAGTTGTTTTGTAATCCATATATAAAATTAGCTCTTGAAGATTTTTGTAAAAAAATGTTTATTTAAAATATGTTTGCATATATATGTTTTATATGGCAAAAAAAACATCATTTGCTTTAAAACAATTAATCCCTGAAGACAATCCTAAAACGGGAACGAAATATATTGTTCGAAAACCTACCAAAGGTCTTAAGGTAGCTGAAAAATTGAGAATGAAAAAATATGATCCTGTATTAAAGAAGCATGTGTGGTTTGTTGAAAAAAAAATGCCTCCACACAGCAAATAATTTTTATTTACATCTTTTATTAATTTAAGTCTAATCTGCAGATACTTTTTTTCTGGATTTGTTTAAAGATTTTTCTAATTCTTTGTAGGAGCATAATCCAACATCCATTGGGCTTTTTGATTCTAGCACTGCTTCTCTATATGTTCCATTTCGAATGGCATCCACGGTATTCTTAGTCGATCCTGTTAACTTAGCAATTTGAGCAGTACTCAATTCTTCTGGATAACGTTTGATTAACCATAAAATAGCATGGGGTTTTTCCTGTCGAAGAGAAATAGGTGTATATCTTGTATCTTTTTTTCTAGGCGGAAGATTGTCAATGGTGTCTGAGGAAATTAACTCTAAACGAGCAGTGGGATCCTTTTCGCATTTTATAATCTCATTCCTAGTCAATTGATTATTATCAATAGGATCATATCCCTGCAGACCTACTGCCACATCACCATCGGCAATACCTTGGACTTCTAACTCATGAAGACCACAAAACTCTGATATTTGATCAAAGGAAAGGGAGGTATTTTCAATTAACCATACTGCTGTTGCTTTTGGCATAAGTGGAAGTTTCATATATAATCCAATAAATAATGATGCAGGCCTTATAAATATAATAACATAAAATACATAGAAAAATATGGATGATTTTTTAGAATTTGATGATGAGAAAAAATCAGTAAAATCAATAAATCTAGATGATTTTAGTGTTGAAGATTTGAGGAAATATATAAAGGAGCTAGAAGACGAAAAGAAAAGAACAGAGTTAGAAATAAAAAAAAAGAATAGATTGCTCGAAGAAGCTAAGAAATTTTTTAAATAGTTATTTACTAAGTTTCAAGCCTTTAAATCTTTTCTCAAAACGGGCAACTTGACCTTCTGAATCGTTAATGTTTGCCTTGACGCCAGTCCATGCTGGATGAGATTTAGAATCGATCTCAAGTTTGAGAGTGTCTGAAGGCTTACCCCATGTAGATTTAGTTTTAAATGTCGATCCATCAGTCATTACAACTTCAATTTCATGATAATCTGGATGAATACCTTTTTTCATATTTATTAGCCTTATAATTAATCTTGATCTAAAGTAAAGTTCGATTTAGTTAAGTTTTCTTGAATTATTTTATGCAAGTTAGAATTAGAGGCTAAAATATCTTTTGATAATAAATTCCATGAATTTCCACTTGGTTCTGTAACTTTTCCTCCGGCCTCTCTTACAAGCAAAACTCCTGAAGATACATCCCACAAATTTAAATTTCTCTCCCAAAAGGCATCTAATTTACCTGATGCTACATAGGCTAGATCAATAGCAGCCGCACCCATCCTTCTAAGTCCAGAACATTTAGTTGTAATTTGTTCAATTTCATCAAGATAGTTTTCATAAGTTCTGTTAGCATGAGGTATTCCAATACCTATAACAGAATCAGCAAGAATATCTCTTTTTGATACACGAAGTCTTTTATTATTACACCAAGCCCCTTTTCCTTTAGATGCCCAAAAAAATTCATTTGTAATAGGATTAAAAATCACACCATCTGTAATTTCGTTATCAACAATTTTTGATACAACAATTCCAATCATTGGGATTCCATGAATGAAATTTGTTGTACCATCTATAGGATCAATAACTATGATTTCATCATTGCCATCAATCTTTCCTTTTTCCTCAGAAATGTATGTAGATTTAGGATAATAATATTGAAGGGTATCAAGCAAAATCCGTTCAGTATTTAAATCAGCATTAGTTACAAAATCGCCTATATTTTTTGATTGGATTTGAAGGTTTTCAATTTCTCCGAAATCACGTGACAGTTTTTTCCCAGCCTTCCTCACAGCTTTTTCAAATATATTTATAATTGCTGGTTGTATTTGCATCTTTATTTTTTCATTTTTTCAACATAACTAGCATCACTGGTGTTAATGATAACTTCATCGCCTATTTCTATGAATGGGGGAACAGAAGTTTTAATATTTCTTTCCAATAAGGCAGGCTTGTATGATGAAGCCGCTGTTTGTCCTTTTACCACTGCATCAGATTCAATAACTTTAAATGATACATGGTCTGGTAAAATAATCGATACAGGAATAGAATTATGTAGTTGAATGATGATGTTGTCATTTTCCTTTAAGAACTTTGACTGAGATTCACTAATTATATCTTCTGCAATTTCTATTTGTTCAAAATTGATATTATCCATAAAATAAAATTTATTATCGTTATTATATAAATACTGAAACTGTTTTTCATCTAGTATAGCTCTTTCAACGCTCTCAGAAGAGCGAAAACGTCCATTCATTTTAGTTCCTTCTTTTATCTCTTTCATTTCTACTTGAATATATGCCCCACCTTTACCAGGTTGAGTGTGTTGTGTTTTTAATACCCTCCACAATTTAGAATTTATTTCTAATATATTACCAACTTTTATTTGATTTCCATCGATCTTCATTAATTAACCTGTAACAAAAAACGCATTTCAGTTTTGTTAATTTTTTGAATCATTATAAAAAAATCCTTTTAAATTTTAAGTTTATATTTTTAATTTTTGAAAAGTCTAGTACACTAAATTTAGGGTTTATTAAAACATTATTTTTTTTTGCAATTTGATTTAGTTTTTTATAAGTTTCTGTTTTTGCATCAACTTTTAAATAATCAATTCTTTGCTCAACTAAATTAATGAAAAGAGCATAATTTTTTTTACAATCTACAAAGAGTTTGAATTTTTTTTTTGAAAATTTTTGTTCAAGCAAATTATTAAATTCTTTAATCCAGTCAGGCCCAAAGCCATTTACCATAAAATATTTTATATAAATAATTGGAAATATTTTTCGTTTTTGACAAGTAGTTATTATATCAACAGCCTGATTATATGAGTTTATTGCAAAACTATAGTCTATAGATTTCACTTATAATAATTTTGTTAAATTGAGCAAGGTGTCAATCATGCGGTTGGAAAAGCCCCATTCATTGTCATACCAAGAAAGTATGCGGCAGAATCTTTTATTTATTACCTGGGTCTGAGTAAGGTCGAAAATTGAGCTGCTTGAGTTATGATTAAAATCAATTGAAACTAAAGGTAAATCATTGATTGATAAAATATTCTTCAGTTGTTTTGTTTTTGAGGCAGCAATCATTATCTTATTTATTTTATCAACAGATGTTTGTTTTTTGCTGGTAAAAGTAAAATCAATCAATGATACGTTGGGAGTTGGAACTCTGATCGCTGTACCATCTAGTTTGCCTTCTAAGCTTGGTAAAACAAGACTAAGTGCTTTTGCAGCACCGGTGGATGTTGGTATTATGGCAGTTGACGCAGCACGGGCTCTTCTTAAATCCGTATGAGTTTGGTCAATAGTTGGTTGATCACCTGTAAAACTATGAATTGTTGTCATAAAACCAGATTCTATACCTATATTTTTTTCCAGAATCATAGCGACAGGCGCAAGACAATTAGTTGTGCATGAACCATTTGATATAATTTTATGTTTTTTATTTAAAATATTATTGTTAACACCTTGAACAATAGTTGCATCTGCATTTTTCGTGGGAGCAGATACGATCACTTTTTTCGCACCGCTCTTGATGTGACCATAAGATTTTTCTTTAGAAGCAAAAACACCACTGCACTCAAGAACCACATCAATTTTTAATTTTTTCCAAGGGAGCATCTCTGGATTTCTTTCAGAAAAAAAAGTTATATTATTATTATTATATCTTAATCCTTTTTTTGTTTTCTTTATTGCAAATGGAAGTTTGCCGTGAGTGCTGTCAAATTGTAATAAATGATGACTTGATTCAAGTGAGCCAAGTTCATTGATAGCTACAATATCAACGTGTTTAATTTGTTTTTCAAGAAAAGCTCTAAAAACTAATTTTCCAATTCTGCCAAATCCATTTATTGCTACTTTCATATTAAATAATCTCCTAGATATTATTTTTTATCATTTTAATTAAATTGTCGGTTGTTATTCCAAAATATTCATAAAGTTTTTTGTAAGGTCCGCTTGCTCCAAAAGATTTCATTCCTAAAAAGTTTTGAGAGGGAATAAATTTTTCCCAGCCATTAATAACACTTGCCTCAATAGCAAATCTGGGTTTATTTCCTAATATTTTTTGCTTATATGAATCAGGTTGCATAGAAAAAAGTTCCCAACTTGGAAAAGATATTACTCTGAGATTGATATTTTCATTGGCCAATTGCTTGGCTGCATCGACAGCAATTTCAACCTCTGATCCAGTTGCAAAAATAGTTGCGTGATAATTGTCTTGATCAAATATCGGATAGGCACCCAATTGCACAGCATTTTCCTTAATATCCTTACCCCTCATTAAAGGTAAATTCTGTCTTGTTAATACTAAAATCGTTGGCGAAGAAGATGAATTTAAAGCAGTTTCCCATGCCTCGATAGTTTCAATAATATCACAAGGTCTAATTACCGTAAGATTAGGGATAGCTCTGAGTGAAGCTAGATGCTCTACGGGTTGATGAGTTGGCCCATCCTCACCTAATCCAATTGAGTCGTGTGTCATAATATAAATCACTGGAAGTTTCATAAAAGCTGCAAGTCTAATAGACGGTCTGCAGTAATCGGCAAAAACTAAAAAAGTACCTCCATAAGGTCTAAGACCACCATGAAGAGATAAACCATTCATAACGCCCGCCATCGCATGTTCACGAATGCCATAATAAATATAACGTCCAGAACAATCACTTTTTGTAATTGCCTTCATATTGTTAGTTTTTGTATTGTTTGATCCTGTTAAATCTGCAGAACCTCCAATTAAGTTATCTATATTATTTGATAAAATTCCTATTGATTTTTCACTCGCTTTTCTTGTCGCACAATTAGTTTTGTCTTTAAAATGCTTAGATTTGAATTCTTTAATCAGTTTTTTTGTTTCATTTGAAATAGTAAATGAAAAGTAATTTTTAAAATCAAGAGTATTAGATATTTTATTAAATACTTGTTTCCAATCATCTATATCTTCATTATTTCTTTTAAAAAAATTCCTCCAACCATCCAAAAGATCATTGGGGATTTCAAAAGGTTTATGTTGCCACTTTAAATTCTTTCTTGTTAATTTTACCTCATCTTCTCCAAGAGGGGACCCATGTGATGATGAAGACGATTCCTTATTAGGAGAGCCAAAACCTATTTTTGTTTTACAGGCTATTAATGTTGGGCAGTTATGATTTTTTGCAATTGTAATCGCTTTTGATATTTCTTTATGATTGTGGCCGTTTATAGATAAGGTTTTCCAACCATATGATTCAAATCTTTTAATCGTATTATCTGAAGCTGATAAATTTGTAGGGCCATCAATAGAAATAGAATTATCATCAAATAATACTATTAATTTTGATAAATTAAGATGACCAGCTAAACTGCAAGATTCATGACTCAAACCCTCCATTAGACAGCCATCACCGGCAAAAACATAGGTATAATGATTGATGAATTTTTTTCCAAATTTTGATTGTAAAATTTTTTCAGCTAAGGCAAAGCCCACACCGTTAGCAAGACCTTGGGACAAAGGTCCTGTGGTTGTTTCAATTCCTGCAATTTCACCATATTCTGGATGTCCAGCAGTGGGGGATCCTATTTGTCTAAAATTTTTTATATCATTAAGAGTTATATCTTTATAACCCGCAAGATATAGAGAAGCGTACAGAAGCATTGAGCCGTGACCATTTGAAATAATAAGTCTGTCACGATCTAGCCATTGTGGATTATTAGGATCAAATTTCAAATGATCTTTAAAAAGGACTGTTGCGATATCAGCCATACCCATTGGCATACCTGGATGTCCTGAATTTGCCTTTTGAACAGCATCAATTGTTAAAAATCTAATGCAGTTAGCTAATTGGTGTAAATCTTGAGGATTTGTAGGATTGGTGGACAATTTATGCTCTGATTTATTTATCTTTTATACTAATATGTAAATTCATTAAAGTGACTTTTTTTATAAATAAAACTATAAATAACAATGGATCTTTTGAAGAAAATTGAAGAGCTTAAACATAGAATCGATAAATTTGAACAGTTAGCGGAAAATTTAAACGAAAATATCTTAAGCAAACAAAAAAAAATTGATTATCTGAAGAAGCAAATCCACGAGAATGTAAACAAAATAGATGAAATAATAAAAGACTATAATGCCAACACTTAAAACTGAAATTCTTGGATCACCAATAGAGATTAATTACGAAGAGTCTGAAAAAGATAAGCTAATAAAAATCATTGAAAAATTTAATGATAGATTGTTAGATTTTGAGAATCTTAGAGGAAAAATAAGTGATAAAAAAATTATTATACTTGCCGCTCTAAAAGCTGAAGATCAGATTATTGAAAATAGTTTAACAAATGAAAAAGAGACAGAAATTATTAACAATAAGAAAAAGGAGATAAATATAAATGATATTACTCAGGAAATAATTCAACTTAAGGATATAGAAAGAAAATTAAATATTGAAAATAGTAAATTAAAAGATTTAATTTCAAAAGCTTTTAACGAATTAGATAAGATGGAAAAAAACATAATTGACTTAACAGACAAAATTATATCTCAATCTGAATGACTGAGATAAATGTTAAAAAGGAATATCAAAGAAAAATATCAATAAAAAAAAGAGCAACATTAAAAGATAAAAATAGTGATGCATTTAATACTCTCCAAGATAATTTAAAAGATTTGAAAAATTTTAAAAACTATAAAATCATTGCTAGTTTTATTTCTTTTAAATCAGAAATTTCAACCCAATATCTCAATGAATTCTTGTTAAATAATGGCAAGACCTTATGTCTACCAATTATTAAAAATAATTTTGAAACATTAAATTTTGTTGAGTATAATTTAAAAACAAAATTAGTTTCCGGAAAATTTGGCATAATGCAACCAAGTGACATAAGTAAAGAATTTCTTCCAGAAGTTATTTTGACACCCTGCTTAGCTTTTGATGAAAATGGTTTTCGACTAGGTTATGGCGGTGGATATTATGATAAAACTTTTTCTTATTTAAAAAAAATAAAGCATAAATTTATTTCCATCGCTGTCGCTTTTGATGGTCAAAAAATTGATAAATTGGTCCACGATAAATATGATCAAAAAATTGACTATATTTTAACAGAAAAAAAATTATATAAGGTTTAATGAAAATAATTTTTATAGGTGATATAGTTGGTAAATCGGGCAGAGAGGCATTATCGACCAATCTTAGTGATTTGAAAGAAAAATTTAAGCCCGATGTTATTATAGCAAACGCAGAAAATGCAGCCTCTGGGTATGGCCTTACTAAAAAAATTGCTAATGAACTTTTTGATCAAGGTATTAATGTTTTAACACTTGGGAATCATGGATGGGATCAACGAGAAATGCTTTCGTATATTGAGGAATGCCCAAAAATTGTAAGAGCTATTAATTATCCAAAAGGAGTCCCCGGAAAAGGTGAGCATAAAATAGTTTTAGAGGATGGAAGATCTCTTATTGTTATTCAAGTAATGTTGAGATTATTTATGGGAATGTCTCTTGACGATCCTTTTGCTATCATAAAAAAAAGATTATCATCTGAATATCTTGGAACAACGTGTAACGGAATATTAATTGATATGCATGGAGAAACAACTTCAGAAAAAAATGCCTTTGCTCATTTTGTTGATGGCAACGTAACAGCTGTTATTGGCACTCATACTCACATTCCAACAGCTGATGCAAGATTGCTAGATAATAAGACAGCTTATCAAACCGATACAGGGATGACAGGGGATTACAATTCAGTTATCGGTATGAATAGAGAAAATCCTATACATGCATTTACATTAGGATACAGAAGAAAGGGAAGATTTACTCCCGCTAATGGAAAAGGAAAAATTTGCGGAGTATTTATTGAAAGTAATGATAACAATGGCCTAGCTAAAAGAATTGACCCTTTCCAAATATAAATCTTACACATATTAGACACAATATCATTATAAATCATTTATTTTAATGAAATTACTTTACTAATTACGTCATAAAAATTTATAGATAATCAAATGGCCGGTCATTCTAAATATAAAAACATAATGTATCGAAAAGGAGCTCAAGATAAAAAAAGAGCTAAAATCTTTTCCCGCTTGGGAAAAGAAATAACTGTTTCCGTCAAGATCGGCGGATCGGATCCTGATAGTAACATTAGACTGCGTTCAGCTATAAGTAATGCAAAAACACTTAATATGCCAAAAGACAATATAGGTCGTGCAATAAAAAAAGGTGAGGGAAATGATTCTGATTCAAATTATGAAGAAATTCGCTATGAAGGTTATGGTCCAGCAGGGGTGGCTATAATTATTGAAGCAATGACCAATAATAAAAACAGGACAGCTGCAGAAATAAGATCAACGTTCAATAAGTTTGGAGGATCGCTAGGAGAAAACGGAAGTGTTAGTCATAGTTTTAAAAGATTTGGAGAAATATCTATTGATAAAAAATTAGCACAAGAAAATGAAATATTTGAATTCGCTGTGGACAATGAATCAAAAGATTTAGAAATTAGCGAAGATGCATATCTTGTTTATTGCGATCAAAATGATTTACATGCCCTCAGTGAAAAGATAATTAATAAATTTGGAGAAACTAAATCATCTCAATTAACGTGGAAAAGCGAAAATAACGTTGATGTTCAGAAAGATGCTGCTGAAAAATTATTTAAATTGCTTAATACTTTAGAGGATAACGAAGATGTTCAAAGTGTTTCATCAAATTTTGAAGTGAATGATGAAATTTTGCAAACTTTAACATAATGAGAAAGGAATATTAATGCCCAATAAAGCATGGAAAAATAGAGAAAGAGATGTTGCAAATTATTTTAATGGAAAAAGAACTCCCTTAAGTGGTGGACATGGAAAAGTTACAAGAGCAGACGTTATTCATGAAGATCTTTTTATAGAATGCAAATTAAGAGCTAAGCATACTGTCATATCTCTCTGGGATGATACTGCAAAGCTGGCAAAGGAAGAAGGAAAAACACCCGTAATTGCTCTTTGTGAAAAAAACCGTCCGGGTTTCTGGGTAATGGTCCACAGCAGTGATTTATACAAACTTAAAAAGGACAAATAAAAATGGAAAGCATTGTTACATCAGGAGATATATCATCGGCGGTTGTTGATTTTTCTTTACTATCCTTGTTTTTAAGAGCCGATTTAGTTGTTAAGTCAGTTATTATTATATTGATGGCAGCATCTATTTATTCTTGGGCCGTTATTGTTGAAAAATTAGTAAAGATGAAAAAATTAAAACAACTTGAAAATGAGTTTGATGAAATTTTTTGGTCTGGAAATTCTTTTGAAGATTTATTTGAGACCTTTAATTATAATCAAAACGATCCTAAATCAAAAATATTTTGTTCAGCAATAAGTGAATGGAAAAAAAGTAATAAAAAGCGAGGCAGATCAATAAGTTCAAACGCAAATGCTCTAAAGGAAAGAATGAATAGATCTATGCAAGTAACTTTTAATAAAGAATCTGAAGTAATAGAAAAAAATCTTACATTCTTAGCTACTGCGGGTTCAACAGCTCCTTTTATTGGACTATTCGGAACAGTTTGGGGAATTATGAATAGTTTTCAATCTATAGCTATTGCGCAAAATACAAATCTTGCCGTTGTTGCTCCAGGAATTGCTGAGGCACTGTTTGCGACAGCTCTTGGATTGTTTGTGGCTATACCAGCTGTGGTTGCTTATAATAAAATAACAAGTGATTTATCAAAATATTTTATTTCCTTAGAATCATTTATTGATGAATTTACAACAATTTTCTTCCGACAATTAGAAGACAAATAAAAATTGATCATTTCCAATAATAAAAATAGCAGACGTAATAAAAGACGCATTCTGATGAGTGAAATAAATGTCACTCCATTTGTTGATGTAATGCTTGTTTTATTAATCGTGTTTATGGTTACAGCACCTTTATTGACTGTTGGCATTCCAGTTGATTTACCAAAAATAAAGGCTAATGCACTTACCGATCAAAAAGACCCAATAGAAATTACTGTAAAACTTGATGGAAGTGTTTATCTCGGCGAGTCAATTGTAGAAGTGGAAAATATAATATCAAGATTAAATGCAATTACAGACAAAAATACCGAAGCTAGGATTTATGTCAGGGGAGATCGCGTGGTTGCATATGGACGCGTTATGGAAATAATGTCTATAATTAACTCTGCAGGTTACATTAAGGTTGCTTTAGTTGCACAAAATCCCACTGACTAAAGTCTTATGGAAGTTTTAATTATAAAAAATAATAGATTTATTACATACGTAAGTAATCTTGGTAGTGAAAGTCTAGGTTTTTATTTTTCATTTATTTTACACTTCTTTCTTTTATTATTTGCTATCGGTTTGCCGAATTTTTTTGAACCTGCCCCAATTAATGTTCCAAATATTATACCTATAGAAATTATTAATGTGACTGATGTAACTTCAATACCTAAAGAGATAAAAGAAAAAAAAGAAAAAACAGTTAACAAGGCTATAGCAGAAACAAAAAAATTTAATAATTCTGAAAATCAAGAAATAAAAAAAGTAGATATAAAAACAAAGCCCAAAATAGAGCCAAAAGAAAGCAAAAAATTAACAACACCCAAAGAAGATGTGGTTGTAAAAGAAAAAATTAAAACACCCATTAAATTAGAAAAAGAAATAATTTCTGATGAAAAAACAGAAAGTTTACCATCAAAAAAAATTAAACCCAAGATCAAACCAAAAATTAAAACTAAACCTGAAATTATTGATGAAAAGAAAACATCAGATGTAATTGCAAAGGCGCAACCAAAAACAAAGCCTGAACCACAATTTAGCATCGCGACAATGCTCAAGGATTTGCGTAATGAACAATCCTCTCAAACAAATGAAAAAAAAGAAAAAGAGAAAAAAAGTGATAATACTGTTGATCAAGAAAAAGAAATTAATAAAGAAAATCTGCAACTATCAATTAGTGAAATTGATCTTCTAAGGCAACAACTTTCATCCTGCTGGATAGCCCCGGCCGGAGCTGTTATTGAAAAAGGAATGATTGTTAAAATTTCAGCAAAAATAAGACCAAATAGAAGAGTATATGATAATTCAGTCCGTATTGTTGACACAAATATATCTAAAAGTAACTCATTTTATGGACCAATTACTGAAAGCGCTATGAGAACACTATTAAACCCAGAGTGTATTCCTTTGAAATTGCCAAAAGATAAATATGACTTATGGAAAAATATAACTATTACTTTTGATTATAGTATTATGAAAGGTTATCAGCAATAAATTTTTTTTTATGAAAAAAAAAAATATTTTATTCAATAATTATTTTTTTAATTAGTTTTAAATTGCATTCTCTCGAAGTTACTTTAACTCAAGGAACTATTAAACCCACCCCAATTGCGGTTACTAATTTTTATTCAAAAGATGACAAAGAAGTAAAAATTGGAAAAAATATTTCTATGGTGATTTCAGATAATTTAGAGCGATCAGGTTTATTTAAGCCAATAGAAAAAAAGGCTTTTATTCAAGATGAAGAATCTTTATCCAATCAGCCTCGATTTGAAGATTGGAAAATTATTAAAGCGCAGCATTTAATTGCTGGAAAAATATATAAAAAAAATGAAAAAATTTCTGTTGAATTTAGATTGTATGATGTTTTTTCTCAAAAACAACTTTTAGGAAAAAAATATGAAACGTCTGAAAAAAATTGGCGAAGAGTCTCGCATATTATATCGGATGCGATTTTTGAAAGAATAACTGGTGAAGGCGGTTATTTTGATACAAGAGTTGTTTATGTGGCCGAAACCGGACCGAAAGAAAGCAAACAAAAAAGATTAGCTATTATGGATCAAGATCAAGCCAATCACCGATTTTTGACAGACGGTTCTTACCTAGTTTTAACTCCAAGATTTTCTCCTAACTCCCAAAAGATAACTTATATGTCATATATGACGAGAAATTCTCCAAGAGTATATATCTTTGATATCGAAACTGGTCATCAAGAAATTGTAGGTGAATTTCCAGGTATGACATTTGCCCCACGTTTTTCTCCCGATGGAAAAAAAATAATTATGTCATATGCTGATCCAGATGTTGGAAATTCAGAAATTTATATTCTGGACCTTGTAACTAGAATTTCCAGCAGGATTACTAATAGTTCAGCTATTGATGTTTCAGCTAGTTTTTCACCTGATGGAAAGAAAATTGTTTTTAATTCTGATCGTAGTGGACGAAGACATTTGTATGTAGCAGAATCAGACGGAAAAAATTTAAAAAGAATTAGTAGAGAGAGAGGAAGTTATTATACTCCTGTATGGTCTCCAAGAGGAGATATGATAGCTTTTACAAAGCAAGAGGGAGGACAGTTTTATATCGGGGTGATGGAAACAGATGGATCCAATGAAAGAATGATTGCAAAATCTTTTCATGTAGAAGGTCCAACTTGGGCCCCTAATGGCCGCTACTTGCTTTATTTTAAAGAAGAAAGAACAGCAGAAGACGGAAGTGGTGGAGAATCAAGCTTATATTCAATAGATTTAACAGGATATAACGAAAGAAAAATTATTACGCCACTTGGCGGTTCTGATCCAGCGTGGTCACCACTAATGCACTAACCTTGTTATTTTTTATTGCGGTTTAGTAGGCAATTTAGAAAAATATGTATGAAAAGATGAAAAAAATGATAATACACACAATACATTAAAAATTTTATAAAATTTACAAGGCATTAAGGGGAGATACATAATATGTTTCACAAGATTTTATATACGTTTTTTTTGATATTGTTTGTTTCCGCTTGTTCGACAACATCAAAAGATACAGCAGATTCTTCCGGAAGCGGTTCTTCGGGCGTATTTAATTCTACTTCTACAACTAGTGAAGAAGAAACAGCCGCAGACTCAGGTGGCATAGAGCCAGGGTCACAGGAAGATTTGATAGTTAATGTCGGGGATAGAGTTTTCTTTGGTTATGATAGTGCAGAGCTTGACAGCGATGCTAAAGAATTGTTGCAAGCACAGGCTGCTTGGTTAAAACAGCACAATAAAGCATCAATTACAATTGAGGGACATTGTGATGAAAGAGGTACAAGAGAATATAACTTAGCCCTTGGTGAGAGAAGAGCTCAAGCAGTAAAAAATTATTTAAATGGATTAGGAGTAGGCGTCTCTAGTATGAGTACAATAAGCTATGGTAAAGAGAGACCTGCTGTTGTTGGCTCAAATGATGATGCGTGGAGTCAAAACAGAAGATCTGTTACAAAAGTAAATTAATTTAAGCTCCTTTAATATACTTTAATTGGCGCTACCGTTCTTTAGAAGGTGGCGCCATAATTTTGTCCTAAATTGAATATAGGCATTTGTGATGTTTAGATACGCATTAATTGTTTGTTTATTTCTTACTAATTTCTCCACATATGGAGAGGAAAGTCAGCGCTCTCTTAAGCAACAACTTGATAGACTTCAACGAGATGTAGATGATTTATCTAAGTTGGTTTATCAAAAAAATATTCATAATGTTGAAAGCGAGAATAAAGCTGAATCTGAAAATTCTATGAACATTTCAGCCTTTGATATGAGAATTTATGATCTTGAAAAAGATATTAAAACGCTCAATTCAAATTTTGAAGAAGTTATATTTCAAATTGATGCACTGAAAAAACTATATGAGGAATTAAACATAAAGATAGACACTCACTTAATTGATAAAATTAAAGAAAGTGAAACGTCTGAAATTTCTTCAAATGAAATAAAAGATAACTCAGTAAGTGAAAATACTTTAGGAACATTAATAATCAATTCTGAAGACTTATCTGATTCCACTGAAGGAAATCAGCCAGATAATAAAATTTTAGATTTAAGTCCCGATGAACAATTCCAGATAGCTTTTGATTTATTAAGATCTCAACAATTTGATCAAGCAAAAAAAGCTTTAGAAGAATTTATTGAAAACAATAGTGAAAATGAACTTGCAGGCTCATCTTATTACTGGTTGGGAGAAATTCATTTATTAAAAAAAAATTACCGCGAAGCAGCTCTCATATTTGCAGAAGGTTATCAAAAATATCCAACAAGTATCAAGTCTCCTGATAGTTTATATAAATTGGCTGAGGCACTTTCAGAGATTGATAAAATTATTGACGCATGCAATACCCTTAAAAAATTTACAAAAGAATATATTAATCATAAATTAATTAATAAAACTAATAATATGATTACAGAACTAGAATGTGAATAATCTGATTAATGTCGATTATAGAAAAACACCTTTTCAAATCACTCAATCAAAAAAATTTATTTGAAACTAATCCTGTCATAGCAGTAGCCGTTTCGGGAGGACCAGATAGCATAGCTCTGGTATTTTTATTAAAAAAATGGATAATAAAAAAAAAAGGAAAATTATTTGCATTAATTATTGACCATCAAATGAGAGAGAACTCTTTTGAAGAAGCTAATTTTGTAAAGAAATATTTAGGCAATAACAATATTAAAAGTTTAATTTTAACAATCGCCAAAAAAAATGTCCTTAAAGGAAAGATGATTCAAGCAAGAGAAAATCGTTTTTTAAAAATTATAAATTATTGTAAAAAAAATAAAATTTTACATATATTTATTGCTCATCATTGTGATGACAATGCTGAAACATTTATGTTAAGAAAAATTGCGGGTAGTAATTTTGAAGGTTTAAATTGTATGCAAGAGAAAACTATTTATAATGATGTTCAAGTTATAAGACCTTTGCTTAAATTTACAAAAAAACAAATATTAGATTACAACAAAAAAATGAATTTAGTTTATGTTAACGACCCAAGCAATGATGATGAAAAATATAGCAGAGTAGTGGTAAGAAATTTCATAAAAAAAAACCCTCAATATAAAAAAAATATAATTCAAGAATTTAAATTAATTAGAGAAAATTATTATGATTATAAAAAAATGATATTTCAAATTTATAATCTAATAAATATTGAAATTCATAGAAATATTATTATATTTGACTCAATAAAGTTTTTAAATTTAGATCAAGAGCTCCAAGCAAAGCTTACTGAAATAACATATAAATTTTTTTATCCCAAAAAACCTTTCTTGAGGTATCAGAAAGTTATAAAAACTCTTGATAAACTTTGCGAAGCTGTAAATTTATCTATCAGTCTTTCAAATATGACGGTTAAACGGAATAACAA
>MPLY02017087.1_pt1 | contig 28600 bp, 19 predicted proteins | sample 1617301 | NCBI WGS metagenome assembly MPLY02 (sample SAMN05944805, study PRJNA350692) | marine metagenome | biome: marine; feature: ODZ; material: water; isolation source: 140 m water sample filtered on 0.2 um supor filter | place: Pacific Ocean | collected 2012-04-08 | depth 140m m
ATCTGGCCGTGACCGTATAAACGGTGCGCGGCCAATGTTCAGGACTCTTAGCCGTTTTTTCCTTTGCCTTCCATTGTGGTGGATCGTTTCCGCCCACGCTGGGCCGGAGTTGCCGATCTGGGCGGCGGCCAGTTGGCGAAACGACATCGAGACGGTCAAGGCCCACATCGCTGACGGCACAAACATCGACACGGTGGACGACTGGACCGGCAAGACAGCGCTGCACTACGCTGCCGAGTACGGCCACCTTGAAATTGTCGAGTTGCTGCTGGCCAACGGCGCGGACGTCAACCGCCGCGACGATGATCAGGCCACGCCGCTCTACTTCGCGGCGGTCGGCGGCTTTGAGGAGGTGGCCCGGCTGCTGCTGGCTTACGGCGCAGACATCAACGCGCGCGACGAGGCAAGGGAGACGCCGATGGATGGCGCAGTGTTCTTCGGCCACATGAACGTGGCCGATCTTTTTCAGAGCTTTATGGCGATCGTTGACTACAGTATGGGCGACCGTTTTCGGCTGGAAGCAACTGCATTGACATCCGGATTGTACGGTTTTCTCAACAAGAAAAAGAGGGTCGAGTCGCGCCTGTTTCAGGTTGAGGCCTCATTTGACCTGGTCAATTGGAGGACGGCAAAAGTGTTCGATACCGGAAAAGCGCCGTTCATTTTCAAGGACTCCAAAATTATAAAGTACGGTCAGAGGTTTTTTCGCCTGCGGCCTTACGTGATCCCCTTGGAACCACCTTTCAATCGAATCGACCCTTATTATGATTTGTTTCAGGCCCCTCAAATTGAAGGAAATCTCGATGGACAAGCTCATGAGTTATTTACATATGTATATAATCCCGGTTTCGAGGTGGTCTCCGAGGGGCAGCGAGGCCAGAGCACCTATCTTTCTGGTCAACTAACTTATGCTCAATTTGCAGAGTATAATGGAGGCGTCTGGAATGGTCTAACAGATCACTCGGTTTCAATTGGACTCGGCTGGAACCGGGAAGGTATCCGTCTTATTGTTGTTGTTGAAGACGACGTGCATCATCACACCAAGGAGGAGGCTGATCAGGGAGATGCTGTGCGTCTTTTGTTTACCGATGCCAATCGAGAGGAGGTTAAGAGCGAGTATTTGTTTGCCTTGGCGGAACCCTATAGAGGGGATGATTACCTATACCAAAAAGGAATGCTGGGAGACACGGTTAAAGGGTCAAGGGTCGGGTATGCAGAACAGATTTCCGGCGAAGGCAACTTTGACGTTGTAATGTTTCGCACACAAAAGACGATTGATCCTCACACCGGCACGACCATTTATGAGATGTCGTTTTCGCCTGAAGCAATCGGTTTGGAGAGTCTCTGGAAAAACGTCAAGTTCGGTCTCGGAGTTGCGGTGATTGACAGCGACCCGGATGCACCCGGTCTGAAGGGTTGGTCTGGCTGGGGGCCGGAAAGTGTCGTATTGGAGGCGAATCCAGCTGAAACAGCCCTGGTAACGCTTGATGGGAACAGAGGCGGGAACGGTGGCGAGTGAAAACGGGTATCTGCACGAACTTTAGTGGGCGCAACACGGTCTGGGAAAAACCGATTGACTTGGGCAGGTGCCACCGCTAGTTTCCCGCGCGATGGCGAGTTTTAGCCTACAACGACTGCTGCTGGGACTGGCGCTTCTTCGAGGTGTCAGGGCGGTTGTGGTTTAAACTTGTTACTAAGACTTTTGTAAACCCCGCTGCCAGGAGGCAACGGGGTTTTTTGTTGAATCACCAGAACCGAGAGATAATGACATGAAAAAAAACGGATCATCATTTTTGACACGACCCTCCGCGATGGCGAGCAATGCCCCGGCGCGTCGATGACGCTGCGCGAGAAACTTGAGGTTGCGCGGCAACTGGCCCGGCTGAAGGTGGACGTGATCGAGGGCGGTTTCCCGGTGATCAGCGATGGCGACTTCACCGCAGTCAACACCATCGCTCGGGAGATCAAGGGCCCGACCGTCGCCGGCCTGGCCCGCTGCGTGACAAGGGACATTGAGGCGGCCGGCAAGGCGGTTGCGCCGGCCGGCAAAAAGGGGCGCATTCACGTGTTTCTCGCTACGTCAAAACTGCACCGCGAGTTCAAGCTCGGCAAGGCGCAGAGCCAGATCATCAAGCTCGCCGTCGATGGCGTGAAGCGCGCCCGCAAGCTCGTTGCCGATGTCGAGTTCTCACCCGAGGACGCCTCCCGCACCGAACCGGATTTTCTCGTTGAGGTCTGCCAGGCGGCCGTTGATGCTGGTGCCACGACCCTGAATATCCCCGATACCGTCGGCTGGGCCGTGCCGGGGCAGTTTGCCGAGTTGATCAGGCACCTTCACGACTCCGTGCCGGAATTTCGATCCGGCAAGGCGATCATCAGCGTGCATTGCCACAACGACCTTGGCCTCGCCGTGGCCAACTCGCTCGCCGCCGTCGAGGCCGGCGCGCGGCAGGTCGAGTGCACCGTCAACGGCATCGGCGAACGGGCCGGCAACGCCGCGCTCGAGGAGGTCGTCATGGCGTTCAAGACCCGTAACGACGTTTACTCCGGCTACACCTGCGGCGTGGCGGCGAAGCAGATCGTGAAGGCCTCCAAGCTGGTCGCGCGCATGAGCGGCCTGCCGGTGCAGCGCAGCAAGGCGATCGTCGGCGAGAACGCTTTCGCGCACTCCAGCGGCATTCACCAGGACGGCATCATCAAGAAACGCGAGACGTACGAGATCATGGATCCGGAGGAGGTCGGCTGGGGCCAGACCGAGCTGCCGTTGACCAAGCACAGCGGCCGCGCCGCGATGGCCATGCGTCTCCGGCATCTTGGCTTCAAGCTGACCGACGAGGAGGTTACCAACGTCTTCAGCCGCTTCAAAGAGGTTGGTGACAAGAAGAAATTCGTATACGACGACGACCTCGGTGCATTGGTCGACGGTCAGATGACCAAGGTGCCCGAGACGTGGGTGATGGAGTACCTCAACGTCACCAGCGGCAACCACACCGTTCCCACCGCCACCGTGCGTCTAAGGAAGGCCGCCACCGGCCGATCCAAAAAAGAAACCGTGCTCGAGGACGCCGGCGTGGGCGACGGCCCGGTGGACGCCGCGCTGAAGGCGATCGACCGTCTTACCGAGACGTCCGGGCGCCTGAAGGATTACGCCATCCGCGCCGTGTCACAGGGCAAGGACGCGCTGGGCGAGGTGAGTGTGAAGGTCGATTTCGGCGACGGCGACCTTGTCACCGGCAAGGGCGCGAGCACCGACATCATTGAGGCTAGCGCGAAGGCCTACCTGAACGCCGTCAACCGCAACCTCAACAACGGCCGCCGTAAGAAAAAGCTCCGCAAGGCCAGCGGTCAGCCGTAGGGATCGAAGCTTTGTAGGTTCCATTCCTCGACGAGGTCGGGGTTGATCTCGTCGAGGAAGCGTGAGCGCTGCTGCATCGCCTCGCCGCCGGAGCCGTGCATGAAGCGAAGCAGCGGGTAGCTCAGGTACAGCTCCGTCTTGGCGCGGGTGACGGCGACGTAAAAGAGCCGCCGCTCCTCCTCTTCACCGTCGGGGCTCTCGATCGCGCGGCTCGACGGGAACAATCCGTCGCATAGCATCATCACGAACACCGCGTCAAACTCCAGCCCCTTGGCCTGATGAATGGTCGAGAGCCGGATTTGCTCCGGGTCGGGGTTGCTCTCGCGCTTCGTGTCAGTGTCGAGGTTGGTCAGCAGCGCCACTTCGCTGAGGAACGCCTCGGTCGTTTCGTACTGCTCGGCGAAGCCGGCGACCTGCTCGAGATCCTCCAGTCGTGAGTAGTAGTTCGGGAACTTCTCCTGCAAATAATCCTCGTACCCGGCGACGACGACCATGCGGATCAGGTGCCCCGGCCCCTTGGCCTGTTCCTCCTCCAGTTGGCCAAGTGTCTCGGCGAACTGCTCCCAGCCAAGCGCGGCCTTCTTTGGCGCCTGGCCGGCGATGTCGCGCAGCGCCTTGGCCAAGCTTGGCCCCTTGGCCAGGTGCGCGGTGAACGTCGCCCACAGCTTGGCCGCCGACTTGGCCCCGACGCCCGGCAGCAGCAGCACGATGCGCTTGAACGCCAGCTCGTCGCCGGGATTGACGAGGAGCTTCAGGTACGCGGCGACGTCCTTGACATGCGCCTGTTCAAAAAACCGGATGCCGCTCGTGAGCACGAACGGGATGTTGCGCCGCGTGAACTCGAGTTGCAGCTCCAGCGCGTGAAAGTGCGATCGGTACAGCACGGCCATACCCTCCAGCGCCATGCCCTCGTCGCGCAATTCGAGCGCGCGCTGGGCGATGAACTCCGCCTGCTGGTTGGCGTCGTTGCAGCAGACGAGCGCCGGTTTCATGCCGGAGTCGCGCACCGGCGCGAGCACCTTTTCGAACTGCTGCGGGTTGCCGGCGATGACAGCGTTGGCGCAGTCGAGAATCTCCGGTGTGCTGCGGTAGTTTGTCTCGATCTTGAACACCTGCGTACCCTTGTGGCGTTCGGGGAACTCGAGCACGTTGTGGAAATTCGCGCCCCGCCATGAGTAGATGCTCTGCGAATCGTCGCCGACCGCCATGATGTTGTGATGCCGCCCGCCGAGCAGGTCGATCAGTTCGCACTGCACCTGGTTCGTGTCCTGGTATTCGTCGACGAGAATGAACTGGAACCGCGCCTGGAACGACTCGCGCGCCTCACTGTTTTCGCGCAGCAAGCGCAGCCACTGGGTGAGCAGGTCGTCGAAGTCCATCACGCCGTTGGCCCGCTTGCGCCTGGCGTAGGCGGCGTGCGCCCGGGCGATTTCGTCGGTGAGGCTCTCGAAATAGGAGTAGCGCTCCTCCATCACCTGGCCAAGCGGCAGGCCGGTGTTGAGCGACATCGACAGGATGTCGCACACCAGGTCCGGCTTGGGGAAACGCGCCGCCTTGGTGTCAATGCCGGCATCGGCGATCGCCGCGCTCATCAGGGCCTTGGCATCATCGCGGTCCATGATCGTGAATGACGGTGGATAGCCGACCGCCTCCGCATGCCGCCGCAACACCCGGTGGCCGACCGAGTGGAACGTCCCTCCCCAGAGCCCGGCCGTGTCGCCGCCAATCAACTCCTGTACGCGGTCCATCATCTCGCGCGCGGCCTTGTTGGTGAACGTCAGCAACAGGATGCGGTCCACCGGGATCCCCTGCTCAAGCAGATACGCCACACGATAGGTCAGCGTTCGCGTCTTGCCCGCTCCGGCTCCTGCCAGCACCAGCGCCGGCCCGGGCGTGGCCGTGACAGCCGCGAGCTGCTGCGCGTTGAGCTCCGCCTCGTAGTCGATGTTGAGCTCGACCGGCGCGCGGAAAGACTTGAGGGCGTACTCCCTTGGCACGCGCCCATTCAAACGGCCAAGCGCTTGGCCAAGCGAGACTATTTTGGTGAGTTCCTGGCCAAGCGGAGGTTTATGAGGCCAGGCTGGTGAACGGCGCCCACGGCAGGTTACGCACGACGGCGTAAATCAACATCCCGACGACCAGGCCGATGACCAGCCAGACGTTCGCGAACAGGGTGCGGAATGGCTCCGCCAGTGTTGCCGAGCGGATGTATCGGCCGAAGTCGGTCACGCCCATCCCGAGGAGGCACAGGATTCCTGGGTTGAGCCGAAGCGCCTCAAGCACGTTTCCATGTGTCAACTGATACAGCGCCCGTGAGGAGCCGCAACCGGGACAGGAGTAGCCGGTCGCCATATGAAAGGCGCACTTGGGAAAGAAGGTTTGCTTGCTTGGGTCGAGGAAGAACAGTGCCACCGCGCCACCCAGCGCGATCACCGGGATGCCGATAATGATCGTGAGGTGCTTTGAGGACATGAATCGTTCTGCCGGTGTTGCCGGTCAGAAGGGCCCGAACTGGGACGAAAACAGGACGATCATCAAGATGAACACGATGCAGAAAAACGCCCCGCCTAGAATTCCAATCCACGCATGAACGGTTCCCTTGGCTTCCGGGTTGGCCTTGACTTTTTTGAGTCCAATGATACCGAGGATCAACGCCGGGAGGGCCAGCACGAAACCGGCCGGGGGACACAACAAGCCAAGTCCGCTGAATACGGCGAGGTAGTATCCTACCAACGCCGGGGTGTTCTTGTACGGGATCAACGTCGATACGCCGCCGTCCCCCTTTGGCGCGGTTGCTGGCAGATCCGGCGCAGATTGGAACTCGGGCAGGGTGCCCAGTGGCACCCATTCGCTGGAGGCATCCATCTGCACCGATGTCTCGCGGGTGCATCGGTTTTGAGCGATCCACTGTTGCAACTCCTCTGTACTGACTGGCCCGTACTCGGCACCGTCCGTTCCCTTTATTTTGTATTGCTGGCTCATGGATTCAGTTCGTCAAATCTCCACTCCTTCGGAACGTAGGTAGTCTTTAACCTCTGGGTCGTTCAGGAAAATCAGATTGACGATGCCCATGATCAGGTTGAGTCCATCGCAGCAGATGATATTGATGATCTGCATAATCGCGATTGACTTGGCAGAGGTATAAGCCGGGGCTGGGTTGGTACCCAGCATTTGGCTGCCCTTGATAATGGCCATGATGCCGAAAATCAGCGAGTAAATGGGGCAAACAATAAAAATGCACCCGATGCCTAAAGTTGCCAATCCTAGAATAGGCAAGTAAAACAAAGTAACCATTATCGCCACAAGGATAGCGCCGATTCCCCCCACCAAAGTCATAATGGAGATAGCTTGGATTTTCCCGGGTTTTTTTATCGGTTGGCCTCCGGGAGTCGCCGCTGCGACAGGTGCGGCCGCAGGTATCGTGGGTGGAGTGGATGGCACCGGAGACTCCGCCGCTTGGCGGCAAATGTAGCTGAGTTCCTCGATTTGGTTCAATGGGAGCCATTCGCCGTCGGGTTTTTTTCGGACCAGCGAGTTGCCGTCTATCCGACCGCCTTTCGCCCATTCGAGAATATTTCCCTCGTCCACGGGACCATAAACTTTACCGTCTTCTGCTTTGAGTTCGTACATGATTATTTCCTCTGTGGAAGAATTGTAACAAGGATTAATGATCGGTCAACTCTTCCAGTTTGCGTCCGGCCAGGCCGTCGTCGATAACCGAGGCGGCCAGATCCCAGCCCTCAAGCGCCGAGGCGGTCCTGGCGGCGACGAACAGCGCGTGGCCGGCGTTGAGTAGCACGGCGTCGCGTCGCGGGCCGCGATCGTCACCGGCGAGGATGGCCCGGATCATCGCTGCGTTTTCCCCGGCGTCCCCGCCCTTCAGGTCGTCAAGCGTGGCCGGTTGCAGCGGGAACAGGCTCGGCTCGTCGCGGCTCACGCTGAAGCCGCGATCCTGATAAAACTCCGCGATGGTGTTTTCGCCGAGGGTCGAGAGTTCGTCCATCGCGCCCTCGCCAGCCTTGCCGTTCACAACCATGCCGCGGCGGATGCCGATCGACTGCAGCACGCGGCCGATCGGTTCGCACAACTCGCCATTGGGCACGCCGATGAGCTGCGCCGTCGGCCGGGCCGGGTTGAGCAACGGGCCGAGAAAGTTGAACACCGTCCGCTGGCCCTGGTCGGCGCACAGTTTGCGTGCCGGCATGATGTGCTTGAACGCCGGGTGATAGCCAGGCGCAAACAGGAACGCGAAATTATGATCGCGCAAACTCACCGCCACCTGCTCCGGCGTGAGGTCGGTCGGGATGCCGAGCGCGGCCAGCACGTCGGCGCTGCCGGACTTGGAGGTGATCGCGCGGTTGCCGTGCTTGGCCACCGTCACCCCGGCTGCCGCGGCGACGATGGCCACCGTGGTGGAAATGTTGAAGGTCCCCAGTTTGTCCCCGCCGGTACCGCAGACGTCGAGCATCTCACGGCCGCGCGTCTCGTCATCGAGCGGCACGGGCAGCGCCTTGTCGCGCAGCTCGCTCGCGAACGCCGCGATCTCCTCTGGCGTCTCGCCCTTGGTGGCCAGAGACGTGAGGAACTCGGCCTTGGCCTCGGGGGTGACGGCCTCATCGGTCAGGCAGTCAATCGCGTCGTGCACCTGTTCATCGGCCAGTGCCGTGCCGTCGGCCAGTTGCTTGGTCAGGGTGTTCAACATGGCCGAGACGATACGCGTGCCACCGCCGCTTGGCCAAGCGCGGATTACTCCCGGTTGCGCTTTGACCGGACCCGTGGGACACTTGGACAAGTTTGACGACGGACAAACAAAAGATCGTGCTCCCGGGCGGCGACGGTTTCATCGGCCGGCATGTCATGCGGCACTTCGCGGCCAAGAGCTGGGAGGTGGTGGTGTTGTCTCGGCAACGGCACGAACACCGGGAGGGCGTCCGATTCGTCTGGTGGGACGGCGCCAACCTCGACGCATGGGCCGATGAACTCGACGGTGCGGCGGCGGTCATCAACCTCGCCGGGCGCACGGTCAACTGCCGGTACGGCAAAAAAAACCGGCGGGAGATTTACGAGTCGCGTGAGTTTTCCACCGAGGTGATTGGCGAGGCGATCGCGGAGTGCGCCGCGCCGCCGTCGGTGTGGTTCAACGCCAGCTCGGCGACGGTGTACCGGCACGCGCTCGACCGCGCCATGAACGAGGCCACCGGCGAGATCGACCCGGTTGAATCGGGCAAGCCGAGGAACAAGTGGGAGTTTTCCGTTGACGTGGTGAACCGCTGGGAGCGAGCGCTGTTCGACGCGGCGATGCCGGGCACGCGTCGCATCGCGATGAGGCTGTCGATGGTGTTCGGCACCGGCGCGGGCGGTGTGTTCGAGACGTTTCGCAACATCACCCGACTCGGGCTCGGTGGCACGCAGGGGCCCGGCACGCAGTATGTCAGCTGGCTGCACATGGGGGATTTTTTGCGGATGCTCGACTGGTGCCTCGATCACGGGGAACTCAGCGGGCCGGTCAACATGTGCTCGCCCAACCCGATGCCGAACCGCGACTTCATGCGGGCGCTGCGCGAGGCCTGCGGCGTGAAGTACGGCCTGCCGCCGCCGGCGTGGATGCTCGCGATCGGCGCGTTCTTCATGCGCACCGAGACGGAGCTGCTGCTGAAAAGCCGCCGCGTGGTGCCGGGGAAATTGCTCGAGTCCGGCTTCACGTTCAACCATTCCACCTGGCCCGAGGCCGCAAAAGAAATCGAGCGATCATGGCACGACTGAGCACGGCCGCTACTCCTTGGTGATGACCTCGTCGAGGTTGAGGATGAGGCTGGTGATGCCGGTGAGGGCGGCAACCCGGGCACCGTCGAGCGCCGGGTCCGGCTTGGCCTCGCCAATGGAGAGCAGTTCCTTCACAGCTTCCGGTTGTTTGGCGTAATGGGCCTGAAGTTTGGCCAAGCGTCCGGCCAGTAGGTCAATTTCAGCCTGCTTGGCCGGTCGGCCGGTGGCGATTGCCAGCGCCTGGGCAAGCCGGTCGGCGTCACTCCCCGGCTGCCTCAGCAGTTGCTCGGCGAAGCAGCGGGCGGCCTCGACGTAGGTGGTGTCATTGAGCAGGTTGAGCGCCTGCATCGGCGTGTTCGTGCGGTTGGGGAGTACTGAACAGACGCGGCGCGCCGGGTTGTCGAAAAACATAGCCGGTTTCACCGAGCGTCGCCAGAAGGTGTAGAGGCTGCGCCGATACAGCGACTCGCCGTCGTCGCGCTTGTAAACGATCCGCCCGAAACTGAAGTCGGCCCAGACGTTGGGTGGCTGGTACGGCTTGACTGGCGGACCGCCTAATCGCTCAACCAACAGACCAGCAAGTGCAAGTGCCTGGTCGCGGATGGCCTGCGCGCTCATGCGAAGGCGCGGGCCGCGGGCCATGAGGCGATTTTGCGGGTCGCGCTCCAGCAGTTCCGGGGTCAGGGCTGAGGATTGGCGATAGGCTGCGCTCGTGACGATGAGGCGGTGCAGGTGCTTCACGTTCCAGCCGGACTGGACGAACTCGGTCGCGAGCCAGTCGAGCAGCCCGAGGTGTTCCGGCTGTTCGCCCTGCACGCCGAAATCCTCGGTGGTCTTGACGAGGCCGGTGCCGAAGAAATGTTGCCAGTAACGGTTTACGGTGACGCGGGCGGTAAGCGGGTGATTGGGATCGGTCAACCAACGGGCGAGGTCAAGCCGGTTGGCACGGCGCTTGGCCAGGCCGTCAAGCCTCGTGAAGCTGGCCGGCACGCCGGGCCGGATGGCTTGGCTCTTGTCCGGCTTGTTGTACACGCCCCGGACGAGCAGATAAGTGTCACGCGGTTTGTCCGTGTCGCGCATGACCATGGTGCTGCCGAGCGAGTCGTTGAGTTTCTTGATCGCAGCGCGGGTGCTCTCTCCGTCGCGCTTGGCTGCGATGAAGTCCTGCATGAGCGAACGGTGATGCCGGGCGAGCGAGTCGCGCTGCTTGGTAAGGCGCTTGTCCCGGGGTATGTTGAGAATTTGAACGACCTTCTCCGGCAACCCATCGCGCATCGCGATCAACGGCTTGGGTGCGGCGGTGACCGAGACACGGAAGCGCCCAAGCAGATGCTTCTTCGCATCGTGCTGATGTCGGAGCCGTAACGTGAATCGAGTGTCTTCGCCGGCTGGCCAAGTTTCCTTCAAGTGAAAAACGGCCTTGCGCGGTTGGTTGTAGTCGAAGTCCTTTTTCCAGATGCCCCAGCCAGACTTGGGATCGTCGTCGATCGCGTCGCCCACCGGCAGGCCGTCCTGGTTAAACTCTGCAACAGCGCTGGCGAACGGCAGCGGCTCGAGTTTTTCCGGCCAGCTCCTGGGGCTGACGCGTACAAAAAATTGGATCGAAGTCTGCGCGTTGGTGACCTCCTCGATCGCGCCGGTATCCGGCCCGACGGTGGCCCGGAAGCGCGTGTAGCCTTCCGGCAGCAGAAAGACGACACGCGACTTGGCGTGGGTGCCGAGGCCCCATTCGAGCGGTTGGCCGTCGATGCGCAGCGGCTGATCCTGCGTGTTGCGGTTTTTGCGAACGACCTTGTAATCAGTCGTCGCCGAGTGCCAGTCGAGATTGGTCAACTTGAGAGCGCCGTCGGGGCCTTCTAGAATCGGTTCGCCCCAGTTGGCCCAGTCGGATGAGATGCCGTTGCCGGTGTCCCCGACGTCGAGCACGAGCAGGCGTTGGCCGGTGATGTCAATATCGAGTTGCTTGCCGCCCTTTTTCATCAGGCCGCTGTCGAAGCGTTGCTCGAGGGAGCCGAGGTCGGGTTCGTCGATACCAGGCTGCAATTCAATGCCGGTCAGCACAAAGTTGCCATCGCGGCCGGGGCCGCTGTTTTTCAGGCTCGGGTGGGTCAGCGCCTCGAGCCGTAAGCCGGTGATGTTCTCGAGGCTTGTGCTGAACGTGAGAGTGTAGTCGTCGTTGTCTGGCAGTTTGCCGGTGGCCAGCACCGAGGCGTCGTCCTGTATCGTCAACCCGCTGCCGTTGGCCGACTCGGCGGACTCCGGCTTGAGCTGCAGCCAGCCTTTGAGCCGACCGGTTTGCCTAATCTCCCTCCGCAGAGGCGCCTCCCATCGTTCGCGTTCGGCGTCGAACCTGGCCAAGGGCTGGGCGAGCACGGCCTGATGACCGGCCAGCGTTGTCTCGAGTTGCTTGAGTCTGGCCGATTGTTCCGGCGTGGGCACCTTGATGGTCGGCTCCATGTCGCCGCCGCCGCGTTCCGGCATGGCGTTGAAAAAAGCGTATAATTGGTAAAACTCATTCTGCGAAACGGGATCGTATTTATGGTCGTGGCAGCGCGCGCAAATGAGGGTGAGCCCGAGCCAGGTGGTGCCGGTGGTCACGACGCGATCGACGACGTACTCGACCTGCGTCTCGGCGGCGATCGCGCCGCCCTCGCCGTTGAGCATGTGGTTGCGGTTGAAGCCGGTGGCGATGAGTTGATCAAGCGACGGCTCCGGCAGCAGGTCGCCGGCGAGTTGCTCGATGGTGAACTGGTCGAACGGCATGTTGCGGTTCAGCGCATCGACGACCCAGTCGCGCCAGTGCCACTGGTTGCGGGTGCGGTCGGCCTGGAAGCCGTTGGTGTCCGCGTAGCGGGCGGCGTCGAGCCATGACTGCGCCATGTGTTCGCCATAGCGCGGTGAGGCGAGCAGTCGATCAACCAAGCGCTCGTAGGCATGCGGCGACGAGTTGGCGGCGAAAACTTCGATCTCGGGCAGCGTCGGCGGCAGTCCGGTGAGATCGAGGGTGGCGCGTCGGATGAGCGTGCGCTTGGCCGCGACCGGCGACGGCGCGAGTTGCCCGGAGTGGAGCTTGGCCCGGATGAAATGGTCGATTGCGTTGCCCGGCTGTGCCTGGCCAAGCGGCGGGGAAGGGCGCTTGGGCGGGATGAAGGCCCAGTGGTTTTGCCACTTGGCACCCTGCTCGATCCAGCGCCGGATCAACTCCTTCTCTGTGTCGGTAAGTGAAAGTTCCGAGTCGGGCGGAGGCATGAGGTCGTCCGGATCATCGGTGGTGATGCGCCGGTAAGCCTCGCTCTCGCTTGGTTTGTCGGCGACGAATGGACGCACGCCGTCCTCGTTGCGGAACGCCCCTTCCTCCGTGTCTAGCCTCAGCTTGGCCTTGCGCTGGTTGGCGTCCGGCCCATGACACTGGTAACATTTGTCGGCAAGTGTCGTGCGGATGTCCCGGTTGAAATCGATCGTGGGGTCGTTAGTTCTGGCCGGGACGTCAATGGAAGGAAGCAGGCTGGCAAGCAGCGTTGCCACCGCCAGCGTGCGCTGGGTCGGTTGGCTGCGCTGCTGCGTCATGGGTTGGCGCTCGGGGCGTTGGTGGCGGGCGGCTTGATCGGGGGATCCGGCAAGTCGTTGATCTTTAACTCGAGCATCCCGCGGGACGGTTGGTACCCGGCCGCCGGCAGATCGTCGATCCAGCTGCCGCTCTCGAGTTGTTCGCGCTTGGCCTCCTTGGCATTGACCACCGCCCAGACAATCGAGGCGATCAGGATCAGCACGAGCAACGGCAGCCAGATGCTCCAGTTGACGCGCGTCAGGAAAAGGGTAAGCTGATCGACGAACCCCTTTTTGCCCGGGGGGAGGGCGGGGTCGCTGGCCAGGGCTTCCGTGCCGCCGAGTTCCTGATTGAGTTGGACGACCACCGGGGCCGAGTCAATCTTAAGAATCCGGCAGTAGGAGCGGACGAACCCGCGCACGAACACCGGGGCGTCGAACTTGTCAAAATCCCCCTCCTCGAGGGCCAGTACATGGTCGATGCGGATTTTGAGTTCGCCGCTAATGTCCTCGAGAGACTTGCCCTGCTGCTCGCGGGTAGTCTTCAACTGGTCTCCAACGGATGGCATCCTGCCCGTTTTCTAGCGGGAAACCCCCCCCCAGACAATCCCCAAAGTCCGGTTTTCGCGGGCGCTTGGCCAAGCGGGTGGCGGGGCGGAATTCCGTTTAATGCGGCTGGCCGGCTTGTTATTGTTCGGCGGACGGTGGACTAATTATTTCATGAATCCCGATCAGATTGCCGTTACTGGATTGATACTCGTGATGTTCGCCCTGTTTGCGTGGAACAGGTGGCGCTACGACATCGTGGCGGTCATTGCCTTGGTGGCGTTGGTGGCGTTGGATGCGATCCTCGGTGGGGAGGCGTCCAGGCTGGTCGAGCAGCCCAAGCGGGTGCTGGAGGGGTTCGGCCACCCGGCGGTGGTGACCGTGGCGGCGGTGCTGGTCATTAGCCGGGCGCTGCGCAACTCCGGCGTGGTGGACCAAATCTCGCGCAGCGTGATGCCGTTCACGAAAAACCAGATCCCGCACATCCTGAGCCTGTCGCTGGTCGTCATGGTGTTGTCCGCCTTCATGAACAACGTCGGCGCGCTCGCGCTCATGCTGCCGGTCGCGCTGAAGACGGCGGTCGATCGTCAGCGCTCGCCCACCATCCTGCTGTTGCCCATGGCGTTTGCCAGCATCCTCGGCGGCATGATGACGATGATTGGCACGCCGCCAAATATCATCATCGCCAGCCTTCGCGCGGAGCTGACCGGCGAGCCGGCGTTCGGCTTGTTTGACTTTTCGCCGGTCGGCGGCCTGGTGGCTGTTGTCGGCCTGCTGTTCATCGTGCTTGTCGGTTGGCGGCTCATTCCCGCCAAGTCGCACAAGAAACCGGGCATGGAATCGCTATTCCAGATCGACGACTACATCACCGAGATCAGCACTCCGGCCGGCTGCAAATGGATCGGCAAAACAGTGACCGAGGTGGAGGAACTCGTCGGCGAAAAAATGGCCATCTTCGGGTTCATCCGAAAGGACGACAAGGTTCTGCCACCCAACCCGGACGGCATCATTCAGGAGGGCTGCCGGTACGTGGCCAAGGCCGACCCGGTGGAACTGCAGGCGTTGATCGAGGAACACGGCCTGCATCTCTCCACCGAGATGCGCCACCGGATCGACAGCCTCAAAGGGGAGGCCACCGGCTTCACCGAGGCCATCGTGACCGCCGGTTCGCCGCTGCTTGGGCGCACCCGGACGTATCTTCGGCGGCACAGCGGCAACACGATGACGCTCATGGCTGTGGCGCGTCAAAACAAGCCCATCCGCAAGCAACTCAAGGAGGTGGTTTTTCGCGTCGGCGACGTCCTGTTACTGCACGGGAAAACCCCGGAGATGGACGACACCATCGCCGACCTCAACCTGCTGCCCCTCGCCGAGCGTGAATTGAGCGTGGGCACGTTCTCGCGGATCGGGTTGTCCGTGGCGATTTTTGGTGGGGCCATCGGGTTGAGTATGACGGGCTTCCCGATGACCATTGCCTTTTTGGGTGCCGTGCTGGCTTACATCCTTTGCGGGATTCTGCCGCTCCGGGACATTTACCGGGAGGTGGAATGGCCGATCATTGTCCTGCTTGGAGCGATGATCCCGGTTAGTCAGGCGTTTAAAACAACCGGCTGCACTGAGTTGATCGCCGAGTCGATCCAAGTTCTGACCGGCGCGCTGCCTCCGTGGTCGATGATCACCCTGGTCATGATCGTGACCATGTGCCTCTCCGACATCATCAACAACGCTGCCACGGCGTTCATCATGGCCCCGATCGCCGTGGGTATTTCCGTCACGATGGCTAAACAGCCCGACCCGTTTTTGATGGCCGTGGCGGTGGGGGCGTCGTGCGCGTTCCTGACCCCCATTGGGCACCAGTGCAATGCCATGATTCTGGGGCCGGGCGGCTACCGGTTTGGCGATTACTGGCGGGTTGGCCTGCCGCTGGAAATCGTCATTGCCACCCTCGGTACACCGCTGATCCTGTACTTCTGGCCCTTGTAGAATAATGGGACGGCCCCGGATCGGGCACGCGGGAAACCCTGACTGTCTGGAAATGGATGCGAGAGTTGGCGGCTCAAATCCATCGTGTTTCAGAATTCGGAATCCAGCGCATTGAATAGTGCGTGGAGAACGATTACCATCAAGAAACAGCCGCTTGATTACCATGAACCGTTTTGTCAAACGAATCCCTTCAACTGTTCTGTTGGGTGCATGCCTCCTTCCGGTGGGGGTCCAAGGCGCTGAGAGCGATGCAAAAACTGTTCAACTGGTTGAGAGAGGCTCGGCGCGTGCGTCCATAATCCTGCCTGGGGAACCCGATGAGTTGGAACAACTTGCTGCCGACGAACTGGTCGAACACGTTGAAAAAATCTCTGGGGCACGACTGCCAATCATCACGGAAAAACAAACAACCGGCGGGACTAAAATCCATATTGGACGAGCTGCCCCCGATGCGGGTGTCTCAAAGCAGCTTATCAGGGTCGGCGGCGATGATCCTGCCTCCTTTCGGTTGCTGGTAACCGATCGTAATATACAGTTGGTTGGCCTTTCGCCACAGGGTTCCCTCATCGCCGCATACGAGTTGCTTGAACAACTGGGGGTTCGTTGGTTTGTTCCGGGGGAGATTGGAACTGTGATCCCGAAGACCGGCACCGTTGCCGTCCGCCATCAGGATACCATCCAGCGTCCCGGCTTCAGGGGACGCATTCTTACTGACGTCCCAAATCGATGGTTCCAAAGAATGCGTATGGGTGGGTTCAACGCGGGTGGACACGGACCAGGGTGGCGTAGCCACCCTGACAAGGAACCGGAGCTCTTTATGATCGAGGACGGCCGGCGCACGGGCAAGCTCAACCTGTCACACCCGGAGGTTTTTCGGCGGACGATGCAGGCCTGTCTCGAGGAACTGGAGAATGATCCCTCAACTGAATATGTAAGTGTCGGGCCATACGACGGACACGGATTCGGTGTGCATCCCTGGGACGCGCACGACATGGATCCCTTGCATGGCCGGGTGTCGGTCACGGACCGCTATGTGAAGTTTTTCAATCTCCTGCTGGTCGAGTTGCGCAAGCAACATCCCAATGTGGGGCTGGCTTTCTACTGCTACTCACAGCACATGCGGGCGCCGGTTCGGGAAAAACCGGACACAAAAATCCTGCCCATTCTGGCGCCCATTGATGTCTGTCGCATTCATGCCATTGACAATCCGTTTTGCTGGGAACGCCAATACATCAGGCAGATCGTTGAGGACTGGAAGGCCCTTGACGTTAGGATGATGTATCGCGGATATCTCTTTCACCTCGCGGATGCGGGGATTCCATTTTCGATGATTCGCCAGGTTCGTGCTGAGTATCCGTATTACCATCGCTTGGGGATGATTGCCTGTCGGGTGGAGTGCAAGCCAGCCTGGGCCTACCACGGGCCATCGCTTTACCTGGCTTCAAGGATCATGTGGGATCCATCACTGAACGCGGATGCCCTGTTGGATGATTATTTCACAAAGTTTTATGGGCCTGCAGCCGAACCGATGCGGTCGCACTTCGATCGTCTTGAGCGGGCTTACAGGGAGGCTGACTACCACACCGGCAATGTCTTCGATATCCCCCATATTCTCATCCCCGGCGTCATGCTGAAACTGGAATCGTCACTCCAAAGCGCCGAGCAGGCTGTACCTGATGAATCCATTTTTGCGCGGCGTGTTCACATGACGCGGGTGGGTTTCGATTTTGGGGTCGAACACCTTAAAATGATGAGTGCGGTGAACAATCTCGATTTCAGCAACGCCAGGGAACATCGGGACAAGATTCTGGGTCAAATCGTTCCCGAGGCATTTGAGCATGATCCGGTGTTGTTGAGCAGACGCTACGGGTCCGCTTTCATCAGGCGTTTTTGGAATACAACCGTGCAGAGCGGCTATGAACGCATCACCAACGGCAACGAAGTTGTGGCGAGGCTTCCGGACGAGTGGCTCTTCATGCTCGATCCGTTTGATGGAGGGGAGGCGCTGGGTTTGTGGAAACCTGGGATCGGCACCGGTTCCTGGCGGCCGCTGAAAACTTGGTCCCGATCTTGGTCGAACCAGGGTCTGCGATACTACAAGGCACAGGCGTGGTACCGCACAACCGCAAAGGTTGACAACAGGTTTCGCGGACGTTCAATCCGGCTTTGGCTTGGGGGAGTGGATGAGTCGGCCAAGGCCTGGATCAATGGAAGGGAACTGAAACTGGTAGAGAGCGGTCTCGCCCCGACTGGCCGACCCTGGGAATTTGACGCCACGGAGGCAATCCGGTTCGGTCAATCGAACCTGATTGTCGTGAAGATCAGCAACCGCCAGTTGAGCGAACTGGGCACCGGCGGGATCACCGGTCCGGCCATGCTTTGGGCGGCCAAGGGAGAAAAGTGATGAAAATTAAATGCCGGTTCGGTAGTTTTCATTGCAGTCTAAACATCATGGAAAAGTTAAGGTCGATCTTTGGGTTGCCGGGAATAGTGGCAATTTTTTTTGCATTAAATGCCGGCTTGGGATTGCTTGTTTATGCCGAAGGCGAAAAGGACTATGAGCTGTTTTTGCGCTACTCGGATTCCGAGGTGCAGGAGGTGGAGTGGAAGCCCTCCAAGCCGCGGCTCATCTATCAGGGCCCCCCAGCGAGCAAGGAAGATCGATACCATGTGGTCCCATGCCTAGTGCGCATGCTGGATGGAACCCTGGTTGCACTGGTGGTTCCTGGTGGGCACAGGCCGGTTTTCATCCAGTCGACTGATGGTGGGAAAACCTGGTCCAAGCCTTACGTGGGGATTTTGCAGAATGGGGTTCGAACAATCAGCACCCTGGGTGTTCGCCGTGACGGCCGCCTGATGGCGGTATCCGAGAAGCCCCTGCGCTTGGCCTACAGTCGTGATCAGGGCAGAAGTTGGACGGCGGGGAACGCGATTGACGCCTCGCGCTTGGCCAACGCGTGGGTGTGGACCGGTGGTCGATTGCTGGAACTGGATGATGGAACACTCGTGGTCCCGGTGGCCGGTTATCTCGAGCCCAAGTGGTTGAGTTCGGCGGTGTTGCTCAGCGGCGATGAAGGGGCGACCTGGAGCTTATCGATCATCGGCCATGGGAATCCCGGCAACATGATGATTTTCAGTGAACCCGCGGTGGCCAAGCTGGACAACGGGGGGCTGGTGGGTCTGCTGCGCACCGAGGATCGTGTTTCAGACATCATCCCTGGCGAACCCCGTGGCGAGAGGACCGGTCTGTGCCGGGTGAACAGTTGGGATGGCGGCAGGACGTGGTCCAGCCCGGTCGAGACGTTGCCCGGATCGCACGGTTCAGTGGTGCAGTTGCCCGACGAGGTGCTGCTTTGCGGATATCATCGCCCCCCGAGGCTTGCCCTCAGCAGTGACGCGGGAAGGAGTTGGTATGCAAACATGCTGTGGCCGACAGAAAAGCCGAAGTCCAACTGGGGATGGTACACCATCGTGGAAATGGTGGATGAAACGACCGCCATTGCGCTTATCAAGGACATGAAGCCCTACAACACCATCCGTGCCTGCCTTCTACATCGCCAACCTCGAATTGGTCCCGGTGCTGATGACAATCCTTAGCCCAATGAACCCGGCGACTTTTTCATCAGGACGATCACAAGAGCAGTCAATTGGGATGGATTCCGCCACGAGATACGCATTCACACTGGTGGAATTGCTGGTTGTGATTGCCATCATTGCCATTCTGGCGGCGTTGTTGCTTCCTGCGCTGGGCAGGGCCAGGGAATCGAGCCTGAAGGCTTCCTGCCTGAATAATAACCGGCAGATTATCACCGCAACCATCCTTTACGCCGACGATACCGATGGAGCCTACCCGCCCCGAACCCGGGGAATGGACCATGGCCATCCCTGCTGGCCTGGACGCCTGTTGCGATACTATTCAAACACCGGACTTTTGGTTTGCCCAAGTGATCGCAAAATACCGCCACCGGTGTCGGGTACCCGTCAGGTTCACCCAGCGGATGTGGCTCCCCGGAGCTACATGATCAATGGATGGAATGATTTTTTCCTCGCCCCCAAGGGCTTGCCATTTAATGACCAGATCCTGTTCGACAGGGCTATCCGCGACACGGACCTTGATGAACCGGCCGGGACCATTGTTTACGGAGAGAAAAATGCCGAGAGTGCCCATTTCTTCATGGATTTCATGGAAGGGGAAGGCAACGCATGGCAGGAACTGGTCTGGAACATGCACAACCGTAACAGCCAAGCCCGGGAAGAGGGCAACAGCGGGGGATCGAACTATTCATTCGCCGACGGGCACGCTGAGTATATTGGCTACGGTGGCACCTTCAATCCCGTCAACCTCTGGGCTGTTTTGGGGCAGTACCGCCGCTTGGCCAAGGGCAATTAATGCGGAAAAAATCTGGTTTGCATTGCATTTAAAATCTCCAGCGACGAGTCATCCGTTTGGACGGGATTCTGAATTACTGAATCCCGCTTGACCAAGTTTGGCCGGTGCTTTGAATGCCTGCTGCTGGTCATTGTTTCATCTCCGCGAATGCCAATGAAAAAAAACAAGGTCCAATCAACTTTCATTAATCTGCTTTTTGTAGTGGCCGGAGGCTTGGCTCCAGCCGGTGCGGGAACGGCCCAGGATTATGACAAGTTCCGCAAGGTCCTTGTGTCTCCCACGGTGAATACGCCCGACTATTTCGAGGGCTTTGGAGGGTTTTGTGGCTGGCCGAAGGTTGTCTGCCTTCAGAATGGTGATCTCCTTGTGAGTTTCCAGGCTGGCTACTGGCATGCCTCGTGGCCGACGCCGCTCGATTTTCCTCCCGATTATCTCGAGCAGATGACCTCCGCGAATCCCGTCCTCAAGGAATGGCACGAGAAGAACAAGGCACCGGAAGGGGGCCGCAACTTCTGGATTCGGAGCAAGGACAACGGCAGGACCTGGTCGCGTCCCCGACCATTTCCTCACGTCCGGGGGGCGGAAGGCATCGAGTGTCTCATCCAGATGAGCGACGGAACGTTGTTTGCGGCACACAATGTCGAAGCCCACCGGGGCTGGGTTCGCCCCGACCTGAGCAAGGGATTGCCGGCCGACCCTCTGTCATTCTCAAAGATCGCCGCCGATCGTTTCCCGCAGCCTTTCGTGGTGCATCGCAGTGATGACAACGGTGAAACCTGGCGGAAAATCGCACGGCTAACGGGTCCCTTCATTCTCTCCGTGGCTGTTCAGGGCCTGATGGAGGATCCAAGGGATGGCAGGCTGGTCGCGCTGGCCACCGGCACCCCTTTTCCGGTCGGCGAGGGTTGGCCCGAGAGGGATGGCCATGTCATGGCATTGATCAAGACATTGGACAAGGGGGAAAACTGGAAGGTTACTTCTGTTTTTGAACAAAAAGGTCCTGGGGATGAGAAGAATGTTGGATATTTGCCGGACGGTAGCCTGGGCATGGCCTCACGACCGTTTTCGGAGTGGATTCAATCTTACGACCATGGTCTGACCTGGTCTGAGCCTCGACATCTCCTCGCTGGTCGCGGTGATTCAAAGGGCAGAACGATGAAGCGCGGGGAACTGATCCAGGGATCGGATGGGTTGGCGGTGCTGGTTTTCTGCGGCGGATCAGGGGGCAACGGACAGGTGATCTACAGCCGGGACGATGCCAGGACATGGATCAAGCCGGCGCCGGGCCGTGGTTTCAGGTTTGACCCCCTGCAATACTACCCCAACGCATGTCTTCTCAAGGATGGCTCCATCTTCTCCGTCGGGGTTCGACAGAGGATCGAGAACAAGTTCGGTCCATTCGGGGCCGAGACTCTCGCGATGCGGTTTCGAATCAAGTCTCCCGAGGAGGGGGAAGGCGTTGAACTCCTGCCCATCGGCGAACCAAAAACCGTTCAAGTGCCTGCGCCAGTTCCTTCAACAGCAGATTTGCGTTGGCGAGCCACAAAGCCGCAACTCGTTCATGCCGGTGAAAGTGCCCATCGATATGCCGCCAGGCCCAGCATGGTCCGTCTTAAGGATGGAACGCTGTTGGCCTCACTGGAGTGGAACGCCGGCGAAGGGGCATCCACTGTGCTCTTTATAGAGTCGCTCGATGGCGGCAAGTCATGGTCGAAGCCGTTCAAAGCTAAGGTCCCGATAGACCATTCGGATGGCGGGGTGATGGGGTTGATGAACGACGGTCGCATCCTTATGGCCTGTGACCAGGCGCATGGCTCCAACTTGGGGGCGGTAAAGAATCGCAGCGGCAAACCATTGCCCAAACTAATCAAAAAGACCGGAAGGCGGCCCGATGGAAAAGAGACTGAGGCCTATGAAAACTATCGTTACTACAGTGACACGTGGATCACCTTCAGCTCGGACCGGGGCAGAACCTGGTCGGCCGGACGTAAGGTCGAGCATGAATCCCTCATGGGAAGTTCCCTGTGGACCGGTGCAAGGCCTGCCGAATTGGCGGATGGGACAATGGTCATTCCAATTGATGGTTATCTGTCATCGGATGACATGGACGGCATATGGCTGTCGAGCGGCGTGCTCCGAAGCAGTGACAAGGGTGGCACCTGGAAATTCAGCGTGGTGGGCCAAACCGACAGAAAGCAGGGCTTGGTGTTCTCTGAACCTGCCATGGCCGAACTCCGTGACGGCCGTCTGGTGTTCATGATGCGGACGCAGAACAGGGTGATCGAGGAGGAACAGATTTCGGACGAATTCCGGTCGGGACTTTATCGTTCCGTCAGCAGTGATGGAGGCAGGACGTGGTCCACGCCGGTGCGGGTCTTGACGGGAACGCACTGCTCCATCACCCAACTCGGAGATGGCCAGTTGCTTTGTGGCTGGCATCGGCCGATCCAGTATGCTCTCAGTTCGGATGCCGGGAAAACATGGACCAAGCCGGAGCCGTGGTTTCTTGGCAGGGACAGCCATCAGGGCTGGTACACCAATGTCGAGTTCTACGACGATGAAACTGCTGTGGCGATGCTCAAGGACTACGGTTCCCATCCCAACTGGATTTGGGCCTGCAGATTGGCGCTGGTCATGGACGATACCAAGGAGCAAACCGCCGGCCGCGATGGCTTCCCGGTTGGAAAGAGCAGAGCAGATCAGGGGCGAAATGCACTGCTCCTCTCTGATTATGAATATGAATGGAAGATAGCCGGTATGGCCGGTTATTCCGGACAGGATCTGCAGCGCATCCATACCATTGACCACGCCGGGCAAGCCATCCGAACGCGGGTGGGCGGTCGCGGCAACTACAAGGCCGGCATGGCCAGGCTCGAGAACGGCCGTGTTGTCCTCGCAGTGTGCCAGCAGCACAAGGACTACTATACCAATCCCAAGAACCGGACCTTCTCCATGGTGGTTTATGAATCTCCCGACAGTGGACGGACTTGGCGCGAGATTGCGCGCCCATCGATCCACGCAAAAGAACCCAGCCTAACGGTTACCGCCGACGGTGCGCTCCTGCTGACGGCTCAGGATTTTCGGCTCAATCGCAAGCGCAATGAGATGTGGGTTTGCCGATCAACCGATGGCGGTCGCACCTGGGACAAGACCCTCATCCCCGGTCGATCGTATCCCAGGAATGTTTTGGTGGAACAGGATGGGACCCTGCTCTTTCTGCGTTCCAAGGAAGCGGAAAAATTCGAGTTGTGCCGATCGGGTGACCACGGGAAAACCTGGACTTTTTCAGAAGGACTCATCGACTGGAGACCGGAGGACATCTCCGCCTTCAGCGAGGTGTCCGTCCTGCGGTTGAAGAGCGGCAACCTGCTGGCCGCGCTTCGCCACAGGCGACCGGTTGCCAGGAGCGGGGCAGCGCCCCGGGGTCATCGGGGTCACGCCCTGGCAAGAACCCTGGTCACGGTATCTGGTGACGACGGGAAGACATGGTCCACTCCCCAACCGTTGACGAATACGGGCGAGGTTCACGGTAATCTTCTTCAACTGAAGGATGGCCGGATCATGGCCAGCTATGTGAATTATCACCAACCCTTTGGTGTCTGTGTGGTTCTCAGTCACGATGAAGGCAAAACCTGGAACACTGATCGCCGGGTTCAACTGTCCTTTTCTGCCGTGACCGCCACCGGGAACAATGGCTGGCCGGTGTCCCTGGAGCTTGGGGACGACAGGTTCCTGACCTGCTTCGCAAACAATGCCTACCCGTACGACGATCCGCCAACCGTTACCTGCGAGACCGTGCAATGGAAACTTCCACCAAGCATGCAGCCAACTCAACTTCGATCCAAGCAATGAGCGCCGCGTTTGAATTGGCGGCTGATTATACAAGAGGCAAAGCCACGTTGTGGGCCTCACTTGTTCTGCTTTTGTTTTCAGCATTGTCAGATGCCAAGGCCGGGGAAACAGCAGCGAAAGGGACGTTCGATAACGCCCTGTTAACCTGGCGATCGACCCGCCCAAAGCTCGTCTATGATAACCGGAATGGAGGAGCGGCTGCCTGTATCATCAGGCAGAAGGATGGAACCCTCCTGGCTTCCGTGAGTTCAGTGCCGGGGAATGAATCCACCGAGGTTGTTTTCATTGAATCCACCGACGGCGGTAAAAATTGGGACCAAACATTCACGGCCATGGTCCCGGCGCCTTACCTGGTGGCGTCCGACATTGCCATGGGACTGATGAACGATGGCCGGATCGTGATGATCTGCACCCAAAGCCTTGGTGAGAATCTGGGTGGCGGCGAGAACAGAAGCGGTAAGCCATTCCCAAAACTCAGGCGTTTTATCGGCAGGCTGCCGGATGGCAGAAAGTATCAGGCTTACGAGAACTACCGGATTTACACCGCGATAAACCTGGCTTACAGCGCGGATCGCGGCAGGACCTGGACGGTCGGGCCGGAAGTGGAGTATGCCCCCGTGCTGGGTGCGTGGACCTGGACAGGCGGCAGGCCCGCCCAGTTGGCGGACGGCACACTGGTGATCCCTGTCAGCGGATACATGTCGCCGGATGACGTGGATGGCATCCGGCAATCATGCGGCGTGCTCAGGAACAGTGGTGATGGAGGGGGCTGGAGTTTTACCCTGGTGGCTAGATCCGACAAAAACAAGGGATTGGTTTTCTCAGAACCTGCGATGGCGCGACTCGAGGATGGACGCCTCGTGTTTATGATTCGGGCCCAGAACAGGATTCGCGAACCGCAAGGAGTCCCCGACGAGGAACAACGCGGCCTTTACCACTCCATCAGCGATGACGGTGGAAAAACGTGGTCTCGTCCCGTCAGGGTTCAGCCCGGGACGCACTGCTCCATTGTGCAACTGGGAGACGGCAGACTGCTTTGCGGTTGGCATCGGCCCGTGAGGTATGCCGTCAGTCCGGATGCTGGCAGGAACTGGACCAGGCCTGAACCGTGGTTCATCGGGGCTGACAGCCATCAGGGAACCTACACCAATGTCGAATATGTTGACGAGGAAACCGCGGTGGCCATGATTCGGGATGAAAAACGAACCAACCGGCTTTGGGCCTGCCGGTTGCTGGCGGTGGTTGAAATTCCCGAGGTCGAAGGCCAATCATTGGGCAGCCAGTGGAGGTTTGCCCCCGACCCGGAAAACCTCGGGTTGAAGGAGAAATGGTTCCACCCCGGGCAGGACGATTCATCCTGGAAACTGGCCGACCTTGAAGGAGGCTGGAACGACGACGGCCACCCTGACTATCTGGGATATGGGTGGTACCGAAAAAGTTTCCGGGTGCCTCAGAATCTGGCCGAGGCAGAGGCCCTGCATTTTTTGTTTCAGGCGGTGGACGAAGAGTCTGAAATATGGCTGAACGGCCGCAAGGTGTTCGAGCATACGCGTGCCGCCACCGGACTTTCCCCGGAGGAACTTTGGACCAAGCCGTTCAGCTTCAAGGCAGGCAGTGCCCTGGATCGTTCGGGAGATAATGTCCTGGCCGTCCGGGTATATAACAGGGCAGGCATGGGGGGCATCTGGAAACCGGTGCACTTGGTGAACAACAAGGATGCCCTGAGCACCTCCACCTTGACCATGGCGATACAGCACGCAAACCCTGCCGATTAGCCCCCGGTTTCGCTCTGTTTGCCCATCCACAAGGGCACGGCAATGAACCAAATGAATAACTCAGACTCACTAAAGCCCGGAGGAGATAGACTTCGGGGATTCACCCTTATTGAGTTGCTGGTGGTCATTGCCATCATCGCCATTCTGGCTGCGCTGTTGTTGCCCGCCTTGGCCAAGGCCAAGTCCCAGGCTGTCTCCACACAGTGCAAGAACAACCTCAAGCAGATGGGCTTGGCCAAGGCTGGCAAGGATTCTGAGGGATGCAACTCGTGGACTCATGTTTCTAGTTGGCTGACATGTCAGCGGTTTCGCATTGGCCAGCCCAAAGCGGTGTGCTGATGAACCAGATAATCGTGCCGGTGAGTGCCGTCACCTTCACGGCGTCGTGATCGATCGTGCCAGTGAAGTAAAGGAGGCTCGGAACAAGGCTCGCTGCGAGGGCGAGATACGAGATGATTTTTGCCAATGATTTCATTTTGAATTTTCAGTGGTTGTTCTACGCGGAAACTGGTTTTTGGGTAAGTTTGCTCAACGCCAGATAAATCACGCCGCAAGCCAGCCAAGCGGGGATCACGGCATACGCGGCGAAGATGCCTTTCGCGAAAATCAGGTAAAGGCCAATGGACACCGGCAGCAGCCAGGCGACGAGTGCCGCGAGATTCACCGATGTACCCACTCGCACGGCGTAGTCGTCTCGCAGACCGATTTTCTTCATCAAATAATAGTCCACAAAAACGACCGCGCCCATTGGGCCGAGGATCGTGCCATACGTTCCGACAAAACCGAGCAACTGGGCGGAGAGATTCGGGAACGCTCCGGCAACCGTGGCCACCGCACCGGCCACGAGCGTCATCGTTTTGCGGGAGCAGGTGGGCATCACGCCCTGGAACGCCAATCCCGCGCGATAGATTGTGGGATTGGCCGTCGTCCAGCCGGCGATCACCACGCAGATGATGCCGGTCCAGCCCAGCGCGCCCCAGGCAAGAGCGCCCGGGTTGGCAGAGTGATCCTGCGACAACTTGATCTGCGCTGCCAGCAGCAGTGCCGCGCAGATCCACGCCATGTAATGGCCGAGGAACATGCCGATCGACGGTGCCCAACCGGACGAGGCTCTGCGCGCAAAGCGAAAGATCGACAGGTCAGCCATGCCGAAGTGCATCGCGCCGTTGCACAGCCACGCGAACACGACAATCTGCCAAAACGAAAACGCCTGGACACCTTCCTTTTCCTGCACAAACGCGATGGCGTCGCTCCAGTATTTGCCTTCGCTCAGCGCGGCGAAACTGGTCGCCTCCATTTGCACCAGCGAGACAACGCCGCAGGCGGCGAAGATGGCGATCATCCATGGCGCCGCGATGTTCGCCACGCGGGCCACGGCTTGATAACCGGCCGCCGCCACCACCGCGATAATGACACCGACCACCACGGCCAACGCCGTGAACGATGGCGCGCCTAACCCGAACGTTGCCTCGGGCACCGTGTAGTGAATATCGAACGGCACACCGATTGCACTGGCCGACACCGTGATCATCGCACCGGCGAGAAAACAAAACAGCACGCCGTTGACGACATTGTAAAATTTCGTGAACGATCCGCCCGCAATGCGCTCGAGTTGATAATAAAGCGTGAGTCGCTTGCCGATGGCGATGGGAGTCACGAGATATCGCCAGGTCAGCACCGCGAGGAGGTTGCCGAGCAACAGCCCGAAGATGAGATCCTGAATGCTCGCGCCGGCTGCGAGGAACAGCGGACCGATCATGAACTCGGTGCCTGCGGTGTGTTCGCCGGCGTACATGCCCCAGAACTTGCCTGCACCCAGATGCGCCTTGGGCGGCACTGGTTCGCGTTCGTATTCGTTGACTTGAGTGGGTTGGTTGTCTGTAGTCATAACAGATCAAAAATTGATCGGGTTAACTACGCTTGGCCAAGATGTCTTCTTCATAACGACACACCTCCTGCATCCAGTTCAGATCCGGTGGCACGCCCTGTTGCAGGCAGTGGGCGTCCCACACCGCGCCGTACGGCATTGATTTGAGATCCTCAAGCAGGGCCAAGCGCGCGGTGAAGTCGCCTGCCTGTTCCATTTGGCGGAGAGTGTCGATCGGCTCGAGCAGGGCGATGAGCAGGGTCTTGAGCAGGTTGCGCGTGCCGATGGCCCATGCGGCGACGCGGTTGATGCTGGCGTCGAAATAGTCCAGCCCGAGATGGGTGCGCCCAAGGTAATTGTTGCGGACGAGTTCATGGGCGATGGCCTGCAACTCGTCGGTCATTGTCACGACGTGGTCGCTGTCCCAGCGAACGCCCCGGCTGACGTGCAGCATGAGCCGGTCGAGCCACTGCATCGCTGAACTGATCTTGTCTGAGATGACCTCGGTGGGATGAAAGTGGCCGGCATCAAGGCAGAGCACCTTGCGGTTGGCGACAGCGTAGCCGAAATAAAACTCGTGCGACCCGACGACGTAGCTTTCCGAGCCGATACCGAACAACTTGGCCTCCACCGAGTCGAGGATGTGGTTGGCATCCAGCGGTTCGGCGAAAATGGTGTCGAGCGATTTGGCCAAGCGCTCCCTCGGGCCGTGCCGGTCAACCGGTGTGTCCTTGTGGCCGTCCGGCACCCAGACGTTGGTGACGCACGGCGAGCCAAGTGCGCGCCCCATGGCCGCGCCGATGTGGCGGCAGACAATGCCGTGCTCGATCCAAAACTCGCGGATGCCCTTGTCGCCATGGGCGAGCGTGAACCCGTCGTCCGCGTTGGGGTGGGAGAAAAAAGTGGGGTTAAAATCAAGGCCAAGTTGTTGCTCTTTTGCCCAGTCGATCCAGCCTTGGAAGTGCTTTGGTTCCAGTGCGGTACGCTCGACTGTTTTTCCGCCGGTCTCGGCGTAGGACGCATGCAAATTGAAGCGGTGATTGCCCGGGATGAGCGAGAGTGCCTTGGCGGCATCGGATCGCAATTCGTCGGGGGTTCTGGCTTTGCCGGGGTAGTTGCCGGTGACGGCTAAGCCACCGCCGAGCGACTCGCCGGAAGGTTCAAAACCGCCCACATCGTCGCCCTGCCAGCAGTGGAGCGAAACGGGGATTTTGGAGAGCTTAGCCAAGGCCGCGTCGGTGTCCACGCCAAGCGCGGCGAACTGTTCCCGTGCAAAGGCGTAGGCCTTCTGTGATTGGGTGTCTTGTTTGCTCAAACCGATGCGGACGTATCGGATACAGGCGCAGGTTGTCAAACTTAAATGCCCGCTTCCAGCACTAAAACGTCACGGGCTGCGCTAGTGAACCTTAGGGGGAGTGGTGAAACTAGACGGTTTTTTCCGATAGTCAGAAGGACTGGTGCCGACCATTTGTTGATGATTTAATTAAGGTTTATTCTTCTCGTCAACAGCCTCGTGGGTATTG
>MPLY02104723.1_pt1 | contig 25578 bp, 19 predicted proteins | sample 1617301 | NCBI WGS metagenome assembly MPLY02 (sample SAMN05944805, study PRJNA350692) | marine metagenome | biome: marine; feature: ODZ; material: water; isolation source: 140 m water sample filtered on 0.2 um supor filter | place: Pacific Ocean | collected 2012-04-08 | depth 140m m
CCGGTGGTGCCGGACAAACTAACAATACCGTTGGCACAGCAAATACGGGCGGAGGACGGCGCCGACTTCGGCTTCGAGTTGTCCGAGCCACTCGAGCATGCCGCGATTTTTTTCGAGTCGGAAAGTCATTGCTATCGCATCCGGCAGACGCCAGAGCCGGTGCTCGCCATCAGCCTGTCCAGCAACGCCACCGAGGCGGCCGAGACCGGCTGGCAGATTGGCAACCTCCACATGCCAGTGCAGGTCGCTGTGGGCGAGATTCGCGTTGGCGACGACCCGGCGGTGCGGCAACTGTTCACCAGCATGGGCATCGCGTTTGAAATAAAAGACGAGATTTTTCAGCCGATGAAAGGCTCCGTTGGCGCTGGGCACAGTCACGACCACTCGCACGACCACGGCGCCGGGCATAGTCACGACCACTCGCACGGCTGACCGTAGGCGACCAATGAACATGTGGTTGCCACAACTGCTGCAAAGCTCCGACTCGATGTTCCCGACCGGCGCCTACGCACACTCCTACGGCATGGAGGGCGCGGTGCAGGATGGGTTGATCAAGGACAAAGCCGACTTCCGCGCCTTCATCAACGACATGGTCATTCCCGGCCTGGAGAAATTGGAACTGCCCACGGCGGCGGCGGCATTTACGGCGGCGCAGGACGCCAACTTGGCCAGGCTCTGCGAGTTGGATCAACTTTACGGCGCGATGAAGCCGTCGCGCGAACTGCGCGAAGCCACCGCCCGAACCGGCCGCCAACGGCTGCTGCTGAACCTTGAAATCGCCGGCGAACCGTTTTGGCGCGACATCGAGCAGGCCCGCTTGGCCAAGCGGCTCGAGGCGTACGAGCCGATCGTGCTCGGCACGCAGGGCGCGCTTGGCCAAATGCCACTCGACGACACGCTTGGCCTCGCGTTTTACCACGGGCTCACGCCGTTCGTGAACGCCGCGCTCAAGCTCGTCCGTATGGGCCAGCTTGCCTGCCAAAAAATCCTCTTCGAGGCCTTGGCGCAAACCGCCGAAGTGGTCGATAAAGCGAAACAGATTTCGACCGAAGAAATGGGCTGGCTTTGTCCCGCACTCGACATCAGCAGCGCCCGGCACGAGACCGCCTTCAGTCGGCTTTTTATTTCATGAGCAGCAGCAAACGATTTGACCGACCGGTGAGGATCGGGCTGGGTGGGCCGGTTGGCTCCGGCAAAACCATGCTCGCCCTGCGGCTTTGCGAGGCGCTCCGCGACGAGTACAGCATGGCGGTCATCACCAACGACATTTACACGCTCGAGGACGCGCAATTTCTCGAGAAGAACGGCGCGCTTGGCGGGGAGCGCATCGTCGGCGTCGAGACCGGCGGCTGCCCGCACACGGCCATCCGCGACGACACCACGATGAACAACCAGGCCATCGCGCAGATGGAGGAACGCCACGGCGACCTCGAGGTGATCCTCGTCGAGAGCGGCGGCGACAACCTGTCGGCGACCTTTTCGCCGGAGCTGGTGGACTCGTTCATCTACGTCATTGACGTTTCCGAGGGCGACAAAATCCCCCGCAAGGGCGGCCCGGCGATCCGGTTCAGCGACCTGATGATCGTCAACAAGACCGACCTCGCCCCGTACGTCGACGCAGACCTGGGCGTGATGGAGCGCGACTCGAAAACAATGCGTGGCGACCGACCGACGCTGTTTTGCGATCTCAAGTCGCACAAGGGGCTCGATGACGTGGCGAAGTGATGCCAACGCTCGCCGGCCATCTCGACCTCACCTGCACCCGCGACGGGAACGGCCGCAGCTACCTCCGCGAGCAGTCGTTCTCCGCGCCGTTTCACATCAGCAAACCGTACTGGAACGGCCACGCGCTGCTGCTGCAACTCGCCAGCCCCACGCCCGGGCTGTTCGGCGGCGACCGGCTCACGAGCAGCGTTACCCTCGACGAGGGCGCGCGTCTGCTCATCACCACGCCGAGCGCCGGACGAGCCCACACGATGAACGGCAACGCCGCGGAGTTGCGGCAAACCTTCCGCTTGGCCAAGGGCGCCCGGCTGGAGTTTTGCCCCGCGCCGTTCATCCCGCAACGGCTGAGCCTCTACAAACAGTCCGGTGATATCTCGATCGAGGACGGCGGCGAATTGCTCATGCTCGAGACAATCACGCCCGGCCGCGTCGCGCACGGTGAGTCATTCCGATATCAGGCGATCGATTGGGAATGCAACGTCACCTACGCGGGCCGGCTGGTCTTGCGCGAGCGCTTCGTGCTGGAGCCGGACAGCCCCGCGTTCGCCGCGATGAAGCAGCCGTTCCCGAAAGGTTACTACGCCTCGGTCTGCGTCATCAGCGAAGCCGTGTGGGAGGACGACAGCTGGGTTGAGGAAATCAACGCCATCCAGTCGGATGACCTCCGGATCGGCGCCAGCCGCCTGGTCGCCGCTGGCTGGAGCATCAAGCTGCTCGCCGCCGACAGCCTCGTCCTCCAACGAGCCACTGCCCAACTCCGCCAAGCCCTGGCCAGGTTCTTCCCCGCCCAGGATCACCAGGCCCGCATCTTCGGCTACGCTTGAGTCTGATCTTGATTGTCCCCCATCTGTTTTATCTCTCTTTTGAGCCGCCGAAGGTGACGCTGATGCCGTATTGTTTTTGCAAATGGGCGTGGGCTTTGCTGGCGTTGCCGTTGAAGGGGTAGTAGGCCACCAGGCCGTTCTCAAAATCCACCGTCTGGGCGTGGACACTCATCAACCCGAGGCAGAACAAGGCTCCCGCAACAAGCAACGATCCCGCCAAGGATCTCACCGTGGCTAGAAGCAATGCATCAGCTGCCAATAATAAACCAGGCCAAAGGTCTTTGGCCTGGTTTTAGGTCGTTATTTCACATTTCCAGTTGACCGGCACGGCTAGTGCCGACTTGAATCTCCGCAGCAATGAAAAAACTGCTCACAATAATGTCGGTTGCGCTGCTGGTGGGTTGTTTCAGTATCAGGCAACCGACGCTGGTCGGGCACGCGCCGATGCCGACGCGCGGCATTTGTGCACACCGGGGTGCGAGCGACACTCACCCGGAAAACACGATCGCAGCATTTCGTGAGGCCATCCGACTGGGCGCGCAAATGATTGAGTTCGACGTGGCCCTCAGCAAGGATGGCGAACTGGTGCTCATGCACGATCGCACGATCGACCGCACAACCAATGGGAGCGGCCGACCGGAAGATTGGCTGCTCGCAGACTTGAAAAAACTGGATGCTGGTTCCTGGAAAAACAGCCGATTTGAAGGAGAGCGAATTCCCACACTTGGCGAGGCGCTTGATGTCATGCCAGGAAACATTTGGCTCAACGTACACCTCAAGGGCGGAGTTGAACTGGCAAAAAAAACAGCGCACCTGATCGCATCAAAGAACCGGTTGCACCAGGCGTTTCTGGCTTGCGGCGCCGACTCAGCAAGCGCCGCCAAGGTGGTCGAGTCTCGAATTATTATTTGCAACATGGAGCGACAGGCAAACACGCTTCAATACGTCGACCAAACGATCGAGTCCGGATTCGAGTTCATCCAGTTGCTGGGCGGCGGGAAGGTAGATCCTGCACACACCGAACGACTGCGGCAACACGGGATCAGGATCAACTACTGCTGCACAAACGATCCGGCGATATTGGTGCGATTGTTCAAGGATGGAGTCGAGTTCCCGTTGGTTGACCGGGTGGGAGAAATGTTAGAATCGGCCGACAAGCTCGGAATCCCTCGGTTGGAGCGAGCCAACAGGTAGACGGAAATCTATAAAGGGGCCACGTTCCATTGGAATCATCAATCATGGGTAGGTTGTGGCGACACCCCGCTGTACTTTGGCTCTTCAGACGCCATTCTTTAAGACCTCAATAATTCCCAGTTTGGCCTTCAAGATACGGTGGATTTGCTCACTTGACTTGGAGGAGAAACTTCAGTCAACATGGACGCCCTACGGTTGGTTTATCCAATGATTTCCTCCACCAGCGCATATGCGATTCGGGCAGCGACCTTTTTAGCTCAGCAAAAAGCGCCAGTGTCGGCAAGCGACATTGCTCAGGAGGTGAATGTGCCAATCAGGTATCTGCAGCAAATCCTAAGGGGTTTGGTCAAGATCGGCATCCTTTCGAGTTCGCGAGGTGTGGGGGGAGGCTTTAGCTTGAAACAACCAGCGGGCGATATTGCCCTTGGCCGCATCGTTTCGCTATTTGATGACGTGGATTGCCGAACCACCTGTCCGTTTGGAGATGAGGGGAATTGCGATGCACTTGGAGCATGCCCCATACACGAACATTGGTCGAAGGTCGTTGAACCGTACAAAAAAATGCTTAAAGAAACTACTTTAAGCGACTTGGCCAAGACCTGCGCACAGTAGGAATACTCCCAATTATGGGCGGTATGTGCCCTAAAGCAGGTATTTGACCGGGAGGGAAAACTCAAAAACTACCGTCTGGCAATCCGGATATTTTTCGGACAAAAACACTTGACATGGGTCAAAAGGAAGCAATTAAATACCTGCGCATAGATAAATCAACCATTTGTCTCTCATCAGATGCTTTCCGCCACCAGCGCGTACGCCGTTCGAGCAGCAACATGCATTGCCCAGAACGATAAGCCTGTGTCGGCAAAGGAGATTGCCTTGGCGGCATCTGTGCCGTTCAAGTACCTACAGCAAATCCTGAAGAGTTTGGTCAAGGTGGGTATTCTCTCCAGTTCCAGGGGTGTGGGTGGGGGCTTTGGTCTTAATCAACCAGCCCATGGAATCGTACTGGGGCAAATTGTTCGTATATTTGATAATGTAGAGCAGCAGATTTCTTGTCCTTTTGGTGATGAGCACGAGTGTTTGGTGAAACCGACCTGCGCGATCCATGAGCATTGGATGAGATTTGTGAAGCCTTACGTGGAACTATTGGATAAGACCACCTTGGCAGATTTGGCGGACACTTGCCCCAAAGGCCTGCCTGAAGAATTCGAGTGCGAAGAGGGAAACCTCAAGAAAAAGATGTCAGACGTTTTTAACATTTTTTCGGATAAAAAAAGTTGACACAGGTCAACAAAATGCAGAAAATCCATCTGCGCATAGACAAATGCATTATTTTATAGGGAATATTACATTAGGTTTTAGAGATGCGTTCAATGACAAGAACCTTATAAGTGGCTTTAAAAGTTGGAATCGCATGAAGAGTATCCCACAGCCCATCTGCGCAGCCGGGCGTTAATTTTGTAATCCATTCTTAGATAAACAGTTCATATTGAAGTTGATATTAAAAAGCTACAAAAAGATCGATATATGGCTATTGGGTGGAACAGCAGGTGTAAATTAGTTTTTTGGTTTAAATGATGAAGAAACAAACAAAAATTAAAACGGAGCAGTTTGGATTGCTGGAGCAGGTGGAAGCGGGATCTGGTTATCAGGTTCCTTTCTGTGGAGACCGAAAAACGCTTGCCCTTCATCAACCCGGAATGGGTTCCCTGGGCTGGGCCATGAGTTGTCTTGCCTCCATCCCGATTATGGTTTTGATCATGGGGTGTTCTCAGCAACCATCCCCTACCCAGTCGGATTTACAGCAGGGGAAAGTCGTCGAAAAGCTCGAGCGAATTGATGAAGTTTTGCAGCAAATCGCGGACAAAGGATTGGCGCCCGCAGTGGAAACTGTACCTGCGCCAACGGGATCGCAACCTGCATCCAATTCGATCAGCAATCAACAGAAGGAAATTGTTGAGCAACTCGGACGCATCGAGGAGGTTTTGAATCAACCCTTGGCTGCGAAACCGGTAGTGGTGGCTCCGTCTGTCCCTGCAAAACCGACGGTTCAATCGGCGGATAACGAGGAGAAAATCATCGAGAGGCTTAACAGGGCGGAGGCGGCCATGCAGCAACTGGTATTGGCGGATCGGCTCGAGCGGATTGATCAGGCCTTGAGGCAATCCTTGAATCCTCCCCAAGCCACCGCTCCAGCATTGCCTGGCCCCACGCCGGCGGCATCTGCCCCGGTGGTTGCTGCACAGCCCGCGACTACTCCTGCAGTCGCACCAGCTGTGGCATCACAGCCCAGCCCAGCTGCCCCGGTCGCTCCCGCAGTGGGCAGCAACGGCTATAAGGTTGTCCCGGTAGCCAATGGGGGAATCATTACTGGCAAGATTCAATTCAGCGGAAAGGCTCGTCCCCCGAAGACATTCAAGGTGGAAAAGACCCCAGAAGTGTGCGGCAAGGAGGATCGCCTGCTTCATGAAGTGGCCATCAAGGAGGGTAAATTACAGGATGTGGTGCTGGTCTTGGAGGGAGTCAAGGCGGGGAAACCGTACGACAGTCATGTCATCCTAGGGCCGCCTCCGGGCGAGAGAGAGGGAGTTCCGAGTGGGATAGCTGACTTTCCGGGTACGGATATCAAGCCGTTGAAGTGCATCTTTGGGGCTTTTACCGGAGTGATAGCGGACAATTCCGTGCTACGTTTTGACAATCAGGATCCGGTGAAGCACAGCCCGCACACCTACGAAATCAAGGGGCGTGTGCGGAAAAGCCTTCACAATCAGGATCTGGAGGGGAATGGGCAACTGGAACTGCCGATCAAGTTCAAGAAGGGCAAAATTATCAAGCTGGAGTGTGACCAGCATCCGCACATGCAAAATTGGTTCTACCGTGTGGACAATCCCTACTACGCCTTTTCCAGTGAGGATGGCACGTTCAAGATAGACCAGATACCTCCCGGCAAATACAAGCTGATCGCATGGCATCCGATCCTCGGTGAGCAATCCCATGAAGTGAGCATCGAGGCCAACGGTACGGTTGACTTGGCTCTGGAATTCAGTTCCCGCAAGAGGAGGGGTTGAGGCATCCATCGAGTTGAAATTGGAGAACAAGGAAAAATGAAGCAAATGATCGGTAACAGAATCAAACCAATGAAAAAAACAAATGCCCGGCGAATGGCGCTTCTCTTCACAGTGGCCCTTTCCGGTTTGGCTTTCGCCCTTAAAGTCACGCCGACGCCACTAAAAAAAGTGGATCAAGTTGTGTCACCAGATGTACTCAAGGTCGATGACCCCAAACTGCTGTCAACCGGGTTCGGTGACAATTCGCTTATTGCAGTGTGTAAAGCTTACATGGAGGCCGGGGAGGCCTTGGCGCGGGACGATCACGCGGAGGCGGTGAAATCGTTTCGACAATTGGTCAGTGCCGTCGGGCAGGTAGACGTTGGGAAACTGGACGAGACGACTCGTAACAGTTGGAATTTGGCATACGAAGCCATTCTGACTGCTAGCCGGAAAGCAATCGACACGAAAGACCGCGCGGGTTTCCGGGTTCATTTCCGCGATGTGTCCAACAGCGTGTTGTCGTTTGGCCGTGAGTTTGAACAGGCGCTCAAAAAACCCCTGTACAAGGTTCATTGCCCCATGGCGTTTGATGATGAGGGAGCTTCCTGGCTGCAGGCCGACAAGAAGGTAGCCAACCCTTACTACGGGGCTGAGATGCTTCGTTGCGGCACGATCAAGCCTGTCAACAGGGTTGCAGAGCAACAGGAAGGTTCGCAGGCCAAGGTTGGCGCTGCATCAGTAGATTTGCCTGAATTGGAGGAGAGTTTGGCCAAGCCGGATGAGAAGCTGGTGGCCAAGGCGTCGCGGGTATCGTTGAAGCCCGGGCAGGATTTGTATTCTGACCATATGTCTCATCACCATTCCTTCCCGTCAGCGGGCGGCACGGATGAACCTCACTCGGATCACAATCCGCACCATCGGGGAGTGCTGATGATGAACGGGGATCTCCATTTTGAAACAGTTGTGGAGGAGAGCGGCCGGGTCTCGGTTTATTTTAGTGACGCATACCGTCGCCCCCTTTTGGCGTCGGTGGTTGAAGACATGGAATTGATCCTTCACCCGGATGAATCCGGAGAGGAGATTCTTGACGTGAAACCGGATGCCTCGGCTACTCATTGGGTGGGTCAGGGAGAGGCAGTGGACACAGCCGGTGTCAATGTGCTGGTTGCCTTTGCGTTCAAGGAGGAACCGTTTGCAATTGAGCTTGAGGTGGCACATCCGCTCACTGCCGCGGAGAAAGAGAAGGAAGCCATCGAGTTGGCGGGCAGAAGTCGTTCGCAGAGGAGTAAGGTTCCGGGCGCGATCAACCTCGGATTGACCGGCGGTTCGCAGGCCGGTTCCTACGCCGGGGGCTATCTTGAAAACAAGATGGGCAAAAAAGCTGCTGGCACCTATCAGCAGTCCGGTCGGGCCCATTTCAACAACGAGCCGCACGTGGATGTGCCGCTGATGGTTGCTGCTGCGGGCGAGACGGTGGTGCCGGGTGCACGCGCCCCGAAGGATGCCCCGGTTCGGACGTACAATGTCAGCGCCATCAATGCGGACATTACTCTCAACCAGTATCACGACTTTTTTCCCGGTTACATGTTCGTGCTTACCGAGGATGTGGACAAGGTTCGCAAGGAGGAACTTCGCAACGAGGACGCTCGGTTTGAGGAGAATGATCCCGGTGCAGTGTCCAATGGATTGTCCGGGGATGCCATCCAGCCCTTGGCTATTAGGGTGAACCAAGGTGAGCGCCTAGTGATTGTTCTCAAAAATGAGGTTGAAGAGGAAAAAGTGAGCCTGCATCTGCACGGGTCCAGCTTGGTGGTTCAATCCACTGGCCAGCCCGCAACGTCAACCAATGCCGATGCCTATGTCGAATCGGGCAAGACTCAGATTTTTGAGTGGTATGTCGTGCCGGATCAACAGGAAGGGGTGCACCATATGCATAGTCATTTCCGGGATCAAGCCAGCCAGGGCCTGTTCGGCTCGGTGATCGTTGAACCCCAGGGTTCCCGTTTTTTGGATCCCTTCACGGGCGGAGATTTGAAGAGTGGTTGGCTTGCCATGATTGAGGATCCCAGCGGCCCGGACTTTCGCGAGTTCGTTGTGGTCTACCACGAGGTGGGCGATGAGGAGTTCCGTCCGCTTGACAAGCAAGAGGACATGATTCCACAGCGTGACCAAGCGGCCGACGATTATCGGCCAAGCACGCGTGCCATCAACTACCGCAGCGAGTCATTTGCCAACAACCTGATCCTGCAGGACAAGAAGTTTGGGGTGATGGACGAGTCAATGGGCTACAGCTCCTACACCTTTGGCGATCCCTCTACACCTATCCCCAGATCCTACCTGGGCGACCCGGCCAAGTGGCGTCTGGTACACGGTGGCTCGGAGGTGTTCCACTCGCACCATCTGCACGGCGGGGCGATTCGCTGGCGGCGGCAGTCCAACTTGACGCAGGATCTCAATCTCTTCGGCGTCAACAATTTCGCTTTGGCCAGTGGCGGCCCGGTGAAGTTCCCGCCGGTGCGCAGTACCTCCGATCGTGTTGACGTACAGACCATTGGCCCATCGGAGACTCACGATCTTACGATCGAGTGCTGCTCGGGCGGTTGCCAGTATACTGCCGGCGATTTCCTCTACCACTGTCATATCCCGCATCATTACGTGGCGGGCATGTGGGCTTTCTGGAGGACCTACAACACCCTGCAAACTGCCGATGTCAGCAACGATGTCATGCCCGCGCTGTACGAGTTGCCGGATCGAAAAGGCAAAATGCTCCCGGGCGTTGATTCCACCAAACTGGTGGGTCGGACGATGAAATGGTTTGGCAAGGACTTCCACGTCGTGGCCACCGCGGCCGAGGCCAAGGGCAAGAAGGACACCTTCACGCTTGAGGATTGGGTTGAGATGCAGCTCCCGCCTCAGGGTAAACCCGGCAAAAAGGACGACGAGACCGGCCAAACCAAGGCATACGATGCCAGCGTCTGGGATTGGGCCAAGCAGAAGACATCTGATAGCGAGGTGCTTTATGTTGGTGAGCCTGAGACGAGCATCAAGTGGCCCAAGTACATCACTAAGAGTTCTGGTGAGCGCCCCAAGATTCTGTTCGACTTGAAAACAGGTAAAGTAGCTTGGCCGCTAATGAAGCCTCACTTTGGCAAGCGGCCTCCTTTCAGCCCGGACCACAACCCGGCCCCGTTCCTTGAGCCGATCCGCCGCAATGCCGATGGCAGCAAGAGCACCAAGGTGGCCAAGCCAGGGGAGAATGGTCCATGGAGCTTGAGCCCGCAGCAGACCGACGAGAGCCAGATCAAGAAATTCAACGTCCATGCGATCAAGTTGCCAATCACTCTTTCCAAGAAGGAAGGCTCAGGTGAGGGGCATTTAGCTCCCATAGTCGATCAGGATGGTCAAATCTACGTTAACCATGAGGAAGAGGCCGAGATTCGGGCCGATGACGACCTGAAGATTCCGCTGGTATTGCGGATGAACGTGGGCGATACGGCAGATGTCATCCTCTCCAACGAGATTCCCGATTTCGGGGAGAACCTCTATGCCAGCAAGGTCAATATGCACATTCACTTTGTGCAGTTCGACACTCAGGCCTCCGACGGTGTCATTACCGGCATGTCCTATGAGCAGTCGGTCCGACCCTTCACCATGCTTGACGAAGGCAACGGCAAGGGATTCGGCAAGCCGCAGAACGAGCCACTGACGGCCGACGTGGCTGCAGGTGCCACCAAGGTCGGCCTGCGCAGCGTTGAGCCGTTCCATATCGGCACCCTCATCGGTATCGGCATGGATCAAGTTGGCAAACTGGAGATACGCCGGATCATCGGTGTCGAGGGCAACAGCATCCTGCTTGATGAAGCTTTGACTCACTCTCACAAGAAGGACGAGATCGCCAGTGTCGAGTTCGTTCGCTATCGATGGTACGCCGACGCAGACTTCGGTATTACCTACTGGCACGATCATGCCTACGGCTTGACCTCATGGGGCCACGGGTTGTTTGGTTGCACGGTGATCGAACCGAAGGGTTCGACCTACCACGATCCCAAGACCGGCGAACAGGTGCGCAGTGGCAGCGTGGTTGATATCCATACCAACCAGCCTGTTTCCGCCACCGTTCGAGGCAGTTTTCGCGAATACGTGATGCAGATTCAAGATACCAATCCGCGCACGGAGAATCGCATTGTCAGCGGGGTGATTTTCGAGAAACCAGCTGAGGGTCAGACTGTGCCGCAAACGATCGGCAAGCTCGGGAGCATGGATTCATGGAGCCTGATGGACACCCCGTTCAAATACCTCAACGGTGGCGAACGCACGTCTGGCAGTTCCTTCGGTCTGAGGGTTGAACCATTGAACCGGCGCTTGGCTGTAAACCCCGATCCCTCTGTGGTTCTCAGCAGTCTGGTTCATGGCGACCCGGATACTCCGATCCTGAGCGCCTACCTAGGCGATCCGATTGTGATCCGTGCGCTCGATCATGCCGGCAACGAGATGCATACCATACATCTCAACGGGCATTATTTCCCGCTTGAACGGTATGCGGCCAAGTCGCGGCCAAAGAGTTCCGTGCACTTGGGCATCGCTGAGCGTTACGACTTGGTGATCCCGGCTGCCGGTGGACCCCAACAGCAATCCGGGGATTATATGTACCGCAGCGGACGTCCTTCCCACTTTGGTGAGGGGATGTGGGGGATTGTGAGAGTGATGGATGAAGCAAGCGGTGACTTGCAACCGTTGCCGGGGCGGGAGGAAATTCCCAAGTCGTCCGAGAAGTTCTATCCCGACGATGCGCCGGTCAAGACCTTCAATGTCACCGCGATTGATCTCCCAATGGATCTCAATCCGCTGGCACCACCGATCATCCAGACCAAGCAAACCGAACGCAAGATCATCGCCGAAAATCCGCAGGGCAAATGTTACGTCCTTGACGAGGAAGTGGCGGCGGCAAAGGCGGGCACATTGACGCCACATCCACTCGTGCTGCGTGCCAACATCGGGGACGTCATCAAGATCAAGCTTACCAACGGGCTCAAGAAGGGCCGGGCTTCGTTCCATGCCGACATGCTTGCCTACGATCCCAAGGATTCGCTCGGGATCAATCTTGGCAACAACAAGGGTGACCAGACTATTGCTCCAGGTGAAACGCGAACTTACACGTTTTATGCTCATCCGGAATACGGCGAAGCCGCTGCTTTGGTGAGCGATTGGGGAGACGTTACCACCCATCCGAGGGACGGGCTGTATGGTGCGGTCATCATCGGTCCACGCGGCTCAAAATACTACGACCCGGGCACGGGCAAGGATGTCTCGCTCAAGAACAGCTGGCGAGCCGATGTGGTGGTGGATCGCAACATTCGTGAGAACAAGGGCCGACGCAATTACCGCGATGTATCTCTCTTTTTCCAGGATGAAGACAATCTGATCGGCACGGCTTTCATGACCTACGCGAAGCAAAGCGCCGGGTTGGCAGCGGTCAACTACAGGATAGAGCCGTTGGAATGGCGCGCTGAAAAGTATGGAGTTGCTTTTGAGGATGCCTACATCACCAACGGTAAGAATGACCCAGCAACTCCGATTATTGAGGCCCATGCCGGTGATACGATGCGAATACATGTGTTCGGAGCTCACAGTGAGCAGAACTCCATATTCAGTCTTGAGGGGCATCAGTGGGCGCTCGAACCGGACATGGAGGGTGGCGAAATGTTGGAAGCCGAGCAACTGGGTGCGACGGATGCTTTAGAGGTGAATGTCGTGGCAGGTGGTTCGTATGGTAAGGCCGCCGACTACGTCTACATGAATCACCGCTTGGCTTATGCCGAGGCCGGTCAGTGGGGGATATTCCGTGTGTTGGCTCCCGGCACCCCGCAAATTGCCGCCCTGGATTCGCACGACACGGGCAACCGCATCATTGAAACCGCCAACCGGGATGACAAGCCGTTGCCGTGGGTGGGTTCGGTGATGGTATTCGCCCTTTGCGGCTTTGGCGTGCTGTTGGTGCGCGGCGGCAGCCGGGGAACCAGAATGATGGGCCTGCTTTTGGCTTTTCTTGCCTTGACCTACTTTGCGGCCGCTGCCCTGGCTGCCGACGAGGAGGCGAAGAGTGGGACAATCCGTTCGCTCAAATCTTACAACCCTGATAGCCCGGTCATTTCAGGGGAGGCATCCGCGAAGGCGGACAAACGAATTCGCCCCTTGGCCTCGTACAATCGGCATAAAAGTGCACCCAAGGTTTGGGCCACTTACATAATCCCTCAGTCGGCACGTGGCAAGTTAGCTCCCTTACCGGAGATATCACCACCAAATCCATTTGCAGCCGAGTTGGGGAAAATGCTGTTTTTTGACAATCGGGTGTCAGGCGATGCAGATATTTCCTGTGCCACGTGTCACCAACCTGGGAAGGGTTGGGCGGACGGGGAAGCACTCTCAACTGGATATCCGGGAACCCGGTATTTCCGGAACACGCCAACGATCATCAACGCGGTCTACGCAGACTACTTGTATTGGGATGGTCGCCTGGGTGGGGATGATCCGGCGACGCAGGTGCGCGACTCGATCAACGACTCGCACTTCATGAGTTCGGACGGCCGGGTCATGCTGGAACGGATGAAGCAGATTCCCGAGTATGTGGAACTCTTCGAGAAGGGCGGCCTGGGCGAACCGACGCACACCGGGATCACCAAGGCGATTGCTGCCTTTGAGCGAACGCTGGTGTCGCGAAATGTCCCGTTCGACAACTACCTGAAAGGGGACGGGAATGCCCTCTCGGCGCAAGCCAAGCAGGGATTGGAGCTGTTCAAGGGGAAGGCCGGTTGCGTCCAATGCCATAACGGCCCCTATCTTGCAGACCAAAAGCCGCACAACCTTGGTCTGCCGGAAAATCCGGAAGTCTTCAGTGATCCGTTCCGGGTTGTGACTTTTCGCTCGCAGCTGAAGTTTGTCGGTACACCCAACTACATGAATCTCAGAAACGATCCCGGCCACTTCGCAGTCAGCAAACTTTACAAGGATTTTGGGAAATTTATTACACCAACCCTGCGGGAGGTCTCGCGCACCGCCCCTTACATGCACAACGGCATGCTGCCGACACTGGAAGCTGTGGTCGATTTCTACAACGCCGGTGGCGGGATCAAAAGCCGGCGTAAGGATCCATTGCTCAAGCCTCTCAACCTGAGCGCCGGCGAGCGGTCGGCGTTGATTGAGTTTCTTAAGAGCCTTAGCGGGGAAGAAATCATCATGCAGGTCGCGCAGAAGGAATTGCCCGGCTATAAAATCATCAAAAACTGGTATGCAACGAAAAACTAACCTGTCCAAGTCTCGAGGGCTGCCGCCCTTCGAGGGAGAAAATGAAGCAGGCACGGGGGCGCAGGCACATAGCGCTGTCCGGCCGGGATCGCACGCGGATAATGTGTCCCTTCCGCGGCTGATCTGTGTGAGGGACTGTTGCAGGGGGATCCTTGCGGTTGCCCTTGCGGGGGTCTTGGGCGTGATGGTCACAGGCTGCTCACAACAGCAGCCCCCAGGCCCGTCCGCCAAGCAGCAGCAGGAGATGGTTGATCAACTCGAAAGCATCGAGAAAACCTTGCAGCGACTTTCGAATCTGGCTTCAAGACCACCGGCGGTGAAGCCGACCGTCCCGGCGCCGGTGGCGCCGTCCGATGAGTTGCAGCAGGAAATCCTCAAGAAACTCGGTAGTATAGAGGAAGGTTTGCGTCGGCGCATGGATGAGGTTGCAAATCTCTCCAAGCCCGCACCTGTGGCGGTCCCGGCACCCACCTCACCGGCCCAGTCCGAATCACGGCAGGATGATGTCCTAAATCGACTCGAACGCATGGAGGGGGCTATGCAGCAAATTGCGCTCCTCAGGCGTCTTGAACGCATTGCTGGCACTCTGGGGCAACCCGTTCCAGCAGCGCCGCTCCCGGGAGTGGCCGCAGTGCCACCTGCGACTCCCATCCCGTCGGTGCCAGTTGTGGAAGAAGTACCGGAACCACCGCCCGCAGTGGCTGTCGCGGAACCGGAGGAGAATGTGGAGTATAACTTTGGAAAAGTGATTGATCCAGCAGCGACCACCAAACCATATGTAACGGCAGCCGCGCAACCTGTGGAACCGATCTTACAGGCTCTTGGTGTGAAACAGTCCCTAATCGATTCAAGATCTGAATGGTGCGAATGTTTGGAAGAGGATCATCTGGCTGGCATCTGGAAGGAAGCTCGCGGATTTGTTCAAATTGAAGAGGAAAAATTCCCCGCATTGACCGCCCTTCCACCCCCACCCATTCCACCGGATAACTTGCAGACCCTTGACGAAAAAGGATTCCCCACGATGGATGATCCCAAGGTTCAGTTGGGTAAGTTGCTCTTCTTCGACACACGGCTCTCCGGCGACAACAGTGTGTCCTGTGCAACCTGTCACGAGCCTGATCAGGGTTGGGGCCTCAACTCAGCCATTAGCCGCGGCTATCCGGGAACCTCCCATTGGCGAAATTCGCATACGGTTGTTAACTCGGCCTACATGTGGAAACTGTTCTGGGATGGATCAGCAAAAGCACTGGAACCACAAGCCAAAGCCGCCAACACCGGTCTTTCGGGCAACGGAAAGACTGACATGATGGAGGAGCGCCTTCGACAATGTCCGGATTATGTCAAAATGTTCAAGGAGGTTTTTGGCACCGAGATTCCGCTGCTTGACGATGCATGGCGTGCCATCGCCGCTTTTGAGCGTGTGCTGGTTCAGCCGGACACACCGTTCGACCTTTACATGAAGGGCGATAAGACGGCACTGGACGAGTCGCAGGTTCGGGGCATGGAATTGTTCACAGGCAAGGCCAAGTGCATCCAGTGCCACAACGGCCCGATGTTCAACGACCAAAAATTCTACAACGTTGGCGTGCCGCAGCAGCCCAGTTTTCTGGAGGATCCCATTCAGCAGATCACACACCGTTTTCAGTATTACAGCAAAGGGGCGACCGAGAACATCTACCGTAATGGCAAGATTGATCTGGGGCTCTATTTCGTCAGCAAACGCAAGGGGGATATCGGCAAGTTCCGTACTCAAACGTTGCGATATTTGATCTACACTCCGCCCTACATGCACAACGGCGTCTTCGACACGCTCGAAGAGGTTGTGGATTTCTACAATGATGGTGGTGGGGAAGACATGACCCATAAATCCTACGGAATCGCCAACAAGTCGAAGCGATTAAAGCCCCTCAACCTGACAGAGCCTGAAAAGGCGGATTTGGTTGCCTTTCTGGAAAGTCTTTCTGGTGACGAGCTTTACATGGATCCACCCGTGCTTCCCGCTCTGATGGCCTTCGTTTATAGGGGAGAAACCTATGTCGGACTGCCAATCCCAGTTACTTCCGATGTCGATCCTGATGAAAGAAAAGAACCGGAGAAGGTCACCTGGACTCTCGTGGAAGGGCCGAAAGGGGCTACGATTGATCCCGAGAGCGGTCGGATAACATGGGTCAACGCCCAACCGCCAGCCGAGACAGTGCGCACCGGCGAGGATGTTCCGATCCTCATCAAGATCAAGGCCACAAACGTCAAGGATCCGAGCAACGTGACAGAGCAGACATTACAGGTGACCGTTTACAATGCGGATCCACCCAACATCGAGGCGCTGGCGGGATCATAAAATCAAATCCATATATTTATTTGATAAAAAAAGAAAGTTATCATACAAGAAAGACGAAAATGAATAAGCTATACATACTAATCTTCGGATTGCTTATCGGGTTCAACCTTCAGGCAGAGGAACCGGTTTGCCCCTTGATGTTGGAGGATGAAATCGATGAGGAAGAGTTCTCGGAATTTGCGGGCAAGAAAACATTCATGTGCTGCAGCACCTGCGTGAAGCGATTCGACAAAAGCCCCAAGTACTATATCAAGGCGTTGCGCGAACATGCAGTAACCAAAGGGCTGCCAGCCCATCACTTTTTTCCACAGTTCAAGGACATGGATCTGAAGGATGTGAAATTAATGGACCAACGGTTTTGCCCTGTTCGAAGCGGGGCGCTGGTTGGCCCTGGTAGCCCTTCTGTTGAGTATAAAGGCAAGAAGGTTTTCTTTTTTAAATCTTCTGATATGAGGAAATGGAATAAAAATCCTGAAAAGTATTTTGCGTCCGCTATTAAAAAAGAAATATTGCCGCAATTCAAAAAATGATGAAACTAATTACGATCATTATACCGACCTGCTCCATTAACTTGGTGGTGGAAGTTGGGGCAATCCAGGTGACCGTTTACAATGCAGATTCGCCCAGTGTTGAGTCGCTGGCGGGATCATAAAAACAAACTCAGAAAATTATTTGATATGAAAAATAAAGAAAAACAGCATGAAGGGGTCGTTCCCTGCGTGACGCGCCGACGGTTTCTCATGGCTTCCGGTGGCGTGACCGCCACCAGCATGATCCTCTCGGCCTTGCCCGGCATGGTTGGTGAGCTCCGGGCTGAGGTGGTCGATTATCCAAGGAAAAAGATTGCCCAGTTGAGCGATCTTAAGCCGGACACGCAGGTCCACTTCAACTACCCGGACAAGGATCCCCTGCACTCATTCAGTTTTCTGGTGAAACTGGGGACGCCCGCGGGAGGAGGAATCGGTCCCGACAGGGATGTCGTCGCCTTCAGCGCCCTGTGTTCGCACATGGGCGGCATGTTGATGGGCATTTATCAGAAATCAGACAAGATCGCCGGGCCCTGCCCGTTACACCTGACCACCTTCGACCTGACCAAGCACGGCATGGTGGTTGCCGGACACGCTACCGAGAGCCTGCCACAGGTGGTTTTGGATCTCGATGGCGATGACATCTATGCGACAGGAATCCTGGGTTTGATCTATGGCAAGCGCGATAACCTGGACCCGTCCTCTGCCTGAGTGCGACAACGAAAAATTCAACAAGAGCAAGAAAGATAATACTGACATGGCTAAAGAAAAATACGTTCCCAAGAGCAGGGTGCCCCTGCCTCCCCCTGATGCGGAAGTGCTCACCACCTGCTGCGACTATTGTGTTGTTGCTTGTGGTTACAAGGTCTTCCGCTGGCCGGTGGGCAAGGAGGGCGGACTTAAGGCAAGCGAGAATGCCATGGGGACGGACTATCCGGTGCCGCCCAACACCGGCAGGTGGGTGAGTCCGAACATGCATAACATTGTCCTAGTTGACGGCAAGAAGCATAACGTCATTGTGATGCCCGATTATGACGCTAAAGTGGTCAACGTGGGTGGGGCGCACAGCATTCGTGGAGGATGTATCGCGCAGAAATGCTACAACCCGGACAGCCCCACCAAGGATCGGTTGCAGCATCCGCAACTTCGCGTTAACGGCAAGCTTGAGAAGATCTCGTGGGACGACGCCATTGACATCATGGCTGAGGTTTCCAAGCACGTTCTAAAGAAACATGGCGAAAATGCCTGGGCCCAGAAGATGTTCTCCTACCAGTTTTTTGAGAACACCTATGCGCTGACCAAGCTTGCTTTCCGGAACATCGAAACATTGGCCTTCGCTTTTCACGACAACCCATCCAACGCCGAGGATACCCCTGGTTGGAGGGACATGGGATTCGACAACTTCTCGGCGAGTTATGAGGACTTCTCCATCGCGGACACCCTGTTCATCTCGGGCACTGATCCGTTTGAAACCAAGAGCGTGCTTTTTGAGGTATGGATTCAGAAGGGTATTGCCAACGGGATGAAGGTCATCTACGCCATCCCTCGGAAAACCACTGGGGTTGCCTATGCGGAAAAGACCGGTGGCCTGCACCTCAACCTCATTCCCGGTACCGACACCGTGCTGCACATGGCTATCGCGCGGGTTATTGTGGAGAACGGATGGGAGGACAAGGAATGGATCAAGAAATTCACTGCCACCAAGTGGGAGACCGACATCGGGTTTGGCCGTGGCATCCGGGATACCGGTTGGCAGTGGCGAACCACCTGGGGACATCTTCAAGGCAAGAATTTTGACACATATCGCAAGTGGCTACTTGAACAGAATGAGTCACGCCTGGACGTTGCCGAGGAGATCACCGGCGTGGCGAAGAAGGATATTATCCGGGCCGCAGAGCTGTTGGCCAAGCCAAAGGCGGACGGTTCCCGAACCAAGGCCACCGTCTGCATGGAGAAGGGCAACTACTGGTCCAACAACTATCTCAACACCGCATCGATAGGCATGCTCGCCGTCTGCTGCGGCACGGGAAACCGGCCTGGCCAGATGATCGCCCGCTTGGGGGGGCACCAGCGCGGAGGCATCAAGGGTGGTATCTACAACATTGCCAAGTCCCCGGAGAAATTCCCCGGACGACGCCGTAAACCGCTGGATCTCGATCGTTGGATTACGGCGGGACACGTGCGCTTCGCCTATGCCGTCGGCACCACTTGGATGGTGGCAATGACTGGTTCAAAGGCATTGGCGGACACCTTCAGGAAATTGACCCGTGATAATCCGCACCAACCGCAGAGCACAAACAAGGAAGAGGTCATCGAGACACTTAAGAAACGGGCGGACAGCGGTGGCATGGTCGTGGTGAATCAGGACATCTACCTGCGCCAACCGCTGGGCAAGGAATTCGCCGACCTCGTCCTGCCGGCAGCCACATGGGGCGAGGAGAACTTCGCCCGCGCCAATGGCGAGCGGCGTCTGCGCCTCTACTCGAAATTCTATGATCCTCCGGGGGAAGCGAAGCCGGACTGGTGGATCGTTGCGAAGTTTGCAAAGAGAATGGGCTTTGAGGGTTATGACTGGAAGACTTCCAACGATGTCTTCGAGGAAGCCGCCCGGTTCACCCGAGGTAGTCGCAAGGATTACTTCCCATTGGTGTGGTTTGCCAAGAACAAGGGAGTTGCGTCACACGAACTCCTCCGCAAATACGGCACTGAGGGTATCCAGTGTCCGATCCGCTATGAGAGCGGCGAGTTGGTAGGCACCAAGCGTCTGCACGATCCCTTCACTCCGCTCCCGGAGGACGGACCGGAGGGGCCGACCATTCACTCCAAGATTATGTCCGCCTTCAACAGTCAGAGCGGCAAGATCAACATCCAGAAATCACCTTGGGATTTATTCGGGGATTTCTTCGATTGGCAAAAGCCCAAGGAGGAGGAAGAGGAGTTGTGGGTTACCAACGGTCGTGTCAACGAGATTTGGCAGTCGGGTTTCGACGACGTCGAGCGCCGATCCTACATCAAAAAGCGCTGGCCCGCCAACTTCCTTGAGATTCATCCCGAGGACGCCGAGGCCCGCGGTATTGAGAGCGGCGACGAGATTCGCGCCTTCAGCGACCGGGTGCCGGTTCAGGTCAGCGGTTTTCAGGGCGTCCGAATGGGGGACATGTCGTTCTCGAATCTCCTGAAGGACGGACATATCGAACTCACCAAGGCCAGCGTGAAGGCCGTGGCGATCGTGACCCCGGCTGTTCGTCAGGGCGTTGCGTTCATGTTTAACCTGGACACCAAGGAACCGGCCAACAGATTGGCTCCGCGCGTGCCCGATCCGCTTAGCGACAACTACCGTTACAAACTCGGAGTGGGCAAGATCGAGAAGACCGGCGAGTCGCCCTACAAGAAATCGTTCGAGGAAATGAGCTTCGGCCGAAGGGATATCGCCTGATATAGTTCGTTGCTACAAAAGATTTTAGTTGTTAACATTCTTTTTTCGTTCATCGTATGGTTGAATAGAACAATAATAAAACGGAACAGATAATGAAAATAATCCATAAAATCGCCGATATGGCAAAGAGAGTGCGCATCGTTGTGGGAATGGTTTTGGCTCTGCCGGTTTTTTTCGTCGGCTGCGCGCAAAGCGGAGATGTCGCCCATGACCACGATCATCCCCATGCAGCCGCCGTGTTTGCACTTTGCAATGATTGCGGTGAGGTCAAGGGAACGGACAAGTGTTGCAAGGAAGAAGGGCGTGAAAAATGTCCGGATTGCGGTCTGTTTAAGGACTCACCAGGATGTTGCAAGCTCCCCAAGGATGCGACCGGGCCTGTGGCTCTCTGCACAAAGTGTGGAGAGATCAAGGGATCGGACAAATGCTGCAAGGAAGAGGGGCGCGATAAATGTCCGGACTGCGGCATGTTTAAGGGTTCGCCCGGGTGCTGCAAACTTCCCAAGGCCGAGAAGAAGTAACTAACTACTGGGAATCTATTGTCCATTGACCGGGAAGTCTTTAAACGGCTTCCCGGTCATTTTTTGTCTAGGGCTTAGCGTGTGAATCTGGAAGTAGGGACGATGCACGAGTGCGACAACTACCGATACAAACTCGGGGTCGGGAAGATTGAGAAAACCGGTGTGTCGCCCTACAAGAACTCGTTCGAGGAATGAGTTTCGGTCGCAGGGATATCGCCTGATATAGTTTGGTTTTTCCTGTGCTCCATCAACGAATGCCGATGGGGTCAGGTTGAGACCCTCATGCATTGCTTGGCATGGGCGACTGCGCTGACGGCATTGTCCCTGTAGGCGTCAGCACCGATTTCGTCGGCGAATTCCTGATTCACCGGGGCACCTCCCACAAAAACCTTCACCTGGTCCCGAATGCCGGCGGCGGTGAATGCATCGATAGTCAGTTTCATCGATGGCATGGTCGTGGTCAGCAGGGCTGAGAGTGCGACGATATCGGCATTGTGTTCCCGGACTGCCTCCACAAACTGCTCGGGGGCCACATCGGTGCCAAGGTCGAACACTTCGAACCCTCCGCCTTCCAGCATGGCAGCCACGAGGTTTTTACCGATGTCATGCAGGTCGCCCTTGACGGTGCCGGCGACCACCCGGCCTATCGGTTCCATATCGAACTGGATCATCAGCGGGCGGATGAGCGCCATTGAGGCTTTCATCGCCCGTGCGGAGAGAAGCAGTTCAGGGACATAATATTCGTTCATCTCGAATCGCCGTCCCACCTCGTCCATGGCCGGCATCATGTGGTCGTTTACCAGTTTCATTGGATCGATTCCTTCTGCCAGGGCCTGTTCGGTGATGGCGTGGGAGGTCTTGTTGTCGCCAGTGATGACTGAATCGTAGAGTTGGTTTAATTCGTAGCTCATGAATTGAGGTTTTGCTGATCCGAAGCCGGATGGATAACAAAAGTTTTGATGGTCGTTACCATGTCAGTTCTCCCCGTTGAATTCCCTCACGGCGTCGATCATGGCCACCATGTTTTCGACCGGGCTGAGGGCTTGGAGATTGTGGATGGAATCGAACACATAGCCACCGTCCTTCGAAAAAATTTCGCAGCGTTCGAGCACCTGCCGGCGCACCTCCTCGGGAGTGCCGAATGGCATGGTCTTCTGGGTGTCGATGCCACCGCCCCAGAACACCAACCGGTCGCCGTATTTCTCCTTTAACTGGTGCGGCTCCATCCCGGCCGCCGAACACTGGACCGGGTTGATGATGTCAAACCCGACGTTGATGAAATTCTCCATGAAAGTCTCCACGGCGCCGCAGGAATGCTTGAAGGTCTTCCAATTTGTGTTGCGGTGGATCCAGTCATTTACCTGGCGATAATATGGTGCCCAAAGATCGATGAAGGTTTGCGGCGAACAAAATGTGCTGGCCTGTGTGCCAAAGTCGGTTCCGCAGAGGAAGACCACGTCGATTCGATCTCCCAGCACCTCCTTGAGTTTCTCCAGATTTTGAAGTGCATGGTCGCACTGCCTCGAAAAGACGTCGTGAATGTAGTTCTGCCTTGCGGCGGTGGAGATGTACCACTCTGCGATGTCCCGTATACCCTTGGGATGTTTCAGGAAAGGAGCTGGCACCAGTGCGATGTCCCCGAATGCCATCCCGCCCAGGGTCGCAACGATGGCCCGGTCGGTTCCCTCCAGGCGGTCCAGCTCATCCCGGTAATGCTTCAAGTCCTCCTCCGAGATCAAGCCGAATTCTTCCAGGTTGTCCTCAGGGTCCAGGTTATCCTCGTCGATCTCAGGCTGGCGGACGATGGTGTCGAAGAAAAATCCATTGGACGGCATCTGACCACTTGCTGGCACTGTCATGTCGCCTTCCGGGTAGATGTAAACGTCCCCGTTTGGGTTTTGCTCCGTGTTGAAGTGTTCCGAAACCAGGACCACCTGGCCCCAGGGTGTCCGAAATTCCTTGTAGTTCTCGTTGGGAAAACCGAAGAGCGTGTTGCGTGGTACCACGCCGACAGTGTCGATTCCCATCATCTCGGCCAAGTCCTCCTCCACCTCCCCAAGCATCTGGTAGGGTTCGCAAATTTTGACCGGCCGATTTTCCAGGTCGTAATGTTCGCGCAACTGCTCAACGCAGGAGGCGTGAATGCCGGTCACCGCCGTGCTGCCGAAATCCATCGGGAGCCGTCCGCCATCCTCATGTGCCATTGCTTTCCGGAGATGGTCTCTGCAGTTTACCATGCCATTTGGCCAGCGGGTTACCCCTTGATGGGGGTGCCATCAGCGCTTGGCCATTTGCAGCGCATTCAAATTCATGGCTCTAAAAAATGCAAGAATTAATCCATCATGAACTAGATATTATCGTAGTTCCATTGGTAGCTCTCCCGGCCGTTGATTCTATCAGGAGGCGGACCGGGCGTAGTCGAACATTGCCACGACGTTTTCCTCCGGTGTTTCCGGGGGGACCTCGCAACCGGCGGCGAGGATGAAGTTTTCACCGGCCTCCTCGTGTGCCTTTGCGAAATCAGCGCGAATCTGTCTGGGCGTGCTGTCTTTGATCCCGCGCACCGGGTCGATGTTTCCTGACAAACACTGGGTTGATCCCGTGCCTTCGCGCACCTCGGCCACGGTCTGCAGATAGTCGATGTCCAGCAGGTCCACTCCCAGGTTTTTGATCGCCTCGTATTTGCCCTGGATACTGCCGCATATGTGCAGCCGCACCCGCGCACCCGCATCGTGGATGGCATCGACGATTTTCTTCTCCCTTGGCGCCACCTCATCGGCGTAATAGGTGGGGTTGACGAGTGAGGCCGCTGCGTCGCCGATGCCGATCAAGTTGGCTCCGGCGGTGATCTGGGCCTGGGCGAATTCAATCTCCATCTCCGTCACCCAATCCATCAGGTCCAGCGCAAACTCCGGGTTGGTGACGGTCTCGAGCATGATCTCATTGATGCCGCGCAGATCTGATGCTTGTGCCATGGGCCCCTCCACCCAACCTTGGATGGGGATAGTGTCACCTGCTGTTTTTTTATACAACTCTATGGCCTTGATGCGCTCGGTCATCAAGCCGCCGCCGTGGGGGTCCGGGCGTTTTAATGTCAACAGGTCGGCTGGTTCCTTCAGCAGGTGGTTGCGACAGGACGGCGGCTGGTTGTCGTAGTACTCCAACTCAGCGCCGCAGTCGGCCGCCTCGGAGAAGGGCTGGCAGCAGCAGGAGAGCAGATCGATCCCGTACCGTTCCACCATCGCCAGGTTGCCTTCCACCAGTATGCGGTGGTCGCGGCAATAGTCGTCGTATCTTTGCCCGATCAGGTTGCCCGCATAGGTCATAAAAATGGGAAGGGCCGGTAGCCGATCCACCGGTTTGCCATCCAGCCTTGCCCAGGTTCGCTCAAGTGAAGTCATCCCGTGTCCTTCGTTGACGTCGGAAAGTAGGCCGGCGCTGGGGCCGAGGCCAGCCTTGATTGATTGCCCCCGGCGCTTGGCCCAGTTGCGGATTGGCCTTGTCGCCCGGGCAACTCTCCCATAGAAAGCGTGCGTGGGACAACCAATCGAGACGCTGGCAATTTATCTTTCCGAGGGACACAACTTCCGCGGCCACCACGGCGGGTCACCGGGGACGCACCCGATCATCGAGTGTGAGAGCGCTGAACTCGTCGCCGGCAAGGGGATCGTCGGAGATCGATATTTTGACTTCAAGGAGGACTACAAGGCGCAGGTCACTTTTTTCGACCAAGCTGTTCACGATGAGGTTTGCCGGGAATTTGGAGCGGAGCTTTCGCCGTTGGGATACCGTCGCAACGTGCTGCTCTCCGGGGTGGACTTGAACACGCTGATCGGCAAACCGTTCGCCATCGACGGAGTGGCCTTTCAGGGTACCGAGGAATGCGTTCCCTGTCATTGGATGAATGACGCGATGGCACCTGGCGTGGAGGATTTCCTGAGGGGCCGAGGCGGACTGCGGACCAAGGTTATCGAGGGCGGTACACTGAGGGTCGGGCCCGGGACAATCGAGATACTTGGTTCAGAATAACCTGTTGCCTCAAATCATCCAGCGCTTGGCCATGAACCACCCCCTCGTTGCCGGCGGCCCGGTTATCTACCGAGAGCAGCCCGTCAATTTGAGAGGTCGAGAAGGGAACAACGAAGGCGGCCCCGAACAATACCAGGGCGCAGGTCATGAAACGGATGGCACAAGGTAAAATCATCAACCAAACCTTTCGTTTGGCGGGATGATACCCAATTTCCGCCTGATGGCAATCCAAACAACCCCGCCTGTCGCCTCGCCGGCACCCGCCGACACGCCGTATTCCGGGGCGAGTGGAGCTCCGGCAACCGGAATCACCCGCATCAGACTTCACTTGTCACTGCGCCAAAACTGTGGCAAGACTTCCGCCCTTTGACGGTTGACGTGTAAGCGAGTTGCAGCATCCGTTTTCCGCAAAACGGTTTTCATGCCGGCAACAAAGAGGGACAGGCGGTTCGCCAGTGTAGCTCAGTGGTAGAGCAGCTGTTTCGTAAACCGCTGATATACAAAAAAACTAACGAAAACAGCGTTTTTTATCTTATCATTGTTTTCGAATCTTCTTTTTATTGGGGAAATGGTCATCGATAGTGGGATTAGTTTGGGATTTTAAATCTGGCTTTTTTAAGATCCTCCTCATC
>MPLY02077493.1_pt1 | contig 24965 bp, 21 predicted proteins | sample 1617301 | NCBI WGS metagenome assembly MPLY02 (sample SAMN05944805, study PRJNA350692) | marine metagenome | biome: marine; feature: ODZ; material: water; isolation source: 140 m water sample filtered on 0.2 um supor filter | place: Pacific Ocean | collected 2012-04-08 | depth 140m m
CCCCGACTCTGGCAACCCATCACGCCGACCATGTTCCCGGCCGCCCAACAGGCCCAAAAGACTACCCCTCCTGTGATCTCCCGTTCCAATTCCGCAGTCGTCATGTACGGCTCGTGCCAACAATCTCTGGGTATAACACCTCGATAGGCGACTGCCGCTTGATTGATTATTGCCAGGATTAGCGGCTGCTCGGCCGGTATCTGGCAGCGCTTAATGGTGGTCACCACCGGCTCTGCCCTTTAACAAGGTTGTCCTATCCTAACGCAAGCGCCCCTGGCACTTCCGGCTAGGCCATTTGATCTATTTTGGGCCCGCTTGACAGGTGTCGGATTGCCATCTATATTCTGGTTTGCACTGCAAACCGGTTTGTGAAGGGAGCAACGAGTGAACCAGGATGAAGTTGACATCCGCCGGGCGATTGCCGATGTAGAACTGATCCGCCGAGTGTTGGACCAGGTTGAGGCAAAAAAACCGGCAACGCCAACGGTGGGCCTTTTCGGGGTTACCCTCACGGCTAATATCGTACTGCAGGCTCTGGCCCTGACCGGGGCGTTGCTGCTGACTCTGATCGAACTATTGACTCGCCAGGCGCTTACTCATGCCCTGGTGCTGGGTGGACAAAGCCCGGATTTACGCCTGCTGGGCATCGGCCTCATGGCCGCCATCCTCGCCAGCCTGGTGATCGTGCTGTATTTCGTGCTCTGGCGCGCAGCCCGCCACAGCGGTGAGGAATTCAACACCTACATTGTTCGTAATTTTCGCTATGCGCGGCTCATGTCCTACCTGTCGGACCTGCTGCTCAAGTTCGCCATGATTTCCCTGGTCATGCTCGCTGGCCAACCGCAATGGGTAGCACCGCTGCTGTTGGCCTTCACCGGTGACTACCTGATACAAGGTCGTTTGTTTACCTTGCCTACCCAGGGCGCCGTGTTACTGGGGGTTACCTGCATCGCCGCCGGGATCAGCCAATTCCTGCTGGATTCACCGGCGCTACTTCTGCCGCTGGCGCTATTCAGCATCATCGGCACCATTTCCATTGGGAGACTCGTACGCCTTTATCGTCAGCAAAACGGATCATTTCGCTAAGGTACCGGACAGATGGGTTCGTCAGAACTCCTCAAAATTCACCCGACTCTGTTCGACCGAGTGCGCCTCGCCATCATGGCCCACCTATCGCTGGCCAAGCGCCCGGTTGACTTCAAGTCCTTGCTGGTAGAACTGGAACTGACCCGCGGCAACCTTTCAACACACATGAAAAAACTAGAAGAAGACGGCCTGGTGCAGATAGACAAAACTTTTGTCGAGCGCAAATCCCGGACAACCTATTGCTGCACCAGCAAAGGCAGAAAAGAGATCCGCAACTACCTAGTGGCGGTCGAGTCAGCCCTCAAGTTATCCCTCTGATAAAACTATGAACCTTTCAAGACCTGCTCCTCACCAGCTATTTGCACCGGAGTCTCAAACATCTTCCGGGGGTGGGTTAGCGGTGTGCGGTGGCATCGATACGACAAGAACAACCCCCCGGAAACTCCTCCAGTGTTCTTGCCGGTCCACCGCAATTTCTTGCAGACAATCGGTCCACGCAAAACCTTGCCCGGCCCATCACGGCCGAGCCCGGAACTCCTCCCGTGCGTGGTTTTTCTGTATCCCCCGATCGGTTGCTCCGGAGGTGCTTAAGCGGTGTGCGGTGGCATCGTTACGATGAGAACAACCTCCGGCTGCTGTCCTCGCCTCTATCCTCATCGATCCACCGCGCCTTCCTTTTTTTCAGCCACCTGAGGATTTGCATACGGATTGGTGTGTGTCTACTTCTACGCGACGACATGCTCCTTTCCTGTGCGCCTGTACAGCTACCCACAACAGGTATCTAGCTGATACCAGCACCTAGGTCTACCCTAAGATATACACCTAATTAAACCGCTTTTACTGCACCATAACCAAGACTCGCGGTTGAATCTGGATTAGTAACAGTCAGGGGGATACAAAACGTAACCGGGCCCGACGGATTTTTTAGTATGGCCGGGTGTTAAAATCGGGGGTGCGTTGGGCAAGTTTTTGCTCGGGAAGTGCAAAAAGGGATTGCAACAAGATACATTGTAATTTCCGAACTGTATTTTTCCTGATAAATCAATATGCCGAGGTGGCGAAACTGGTAGACGCGCCAGACTCAAAATCTGGTTTCCGCAAGGAAGTGTGGGTTCGATTCCCTCCCTCGGTACCAGCCCCAAAAGGGGCCCCTGCCCGCCCCGTAGCCGGGGCCTCCCGACCCGCTTGCCTGCCTGCTACTACGCGGGGACCGAACATGCGCGTTTATACTTAAGCAACTCCATCTACACTGTATCTGTCATGAAGTTATTGTTTGACTTTTTTCCGCTGATTCTTTTTTTCACAGCGTACAAAATCTATGGCATCTACGTTGCGACTGCTGCTGCCATCGCGGCTTCGCTGCTGCAAGTCGGCTGGCACTGGTTTCGCCATCGCCGTTTTGAAACTACTCACGTAGTGACCCTGCTGGTCATTGCCGTTTTCGGTGGCTTGACCTTGGCGTTTCGGGACGACACATTTATCAAGTGGAAGCCAACCATCGTCAATTGGCTGTTTGCAGCGATCGTCCTCGGCAGCCAGGTCAGTGGCCGGCGCACCGTGCTCGAACACCTGCTGGGCGGACAACTGAAACTGCCCGGCCCGATCTGGAAGAAAGTGAATCTCAGTTGGGGGCTTTTTTTCCTGGCCACTGGACTGCTCAACCTGTACGTTGCTTTCTACTTCCGGTTGGGCCTGGACGAGCAGGTGCGCACCGACTTCTGGGTCAACTTCAAGGTCTTTGGTCTGATGGGCCTGACCCTGGCTTTTACTGTCGTCCAGATGCTGCTGATTGCCCGCCACATCGTTACTCCTGATGAGGATAAGGCCTGATGCGCTATGCCATTATTAGAAATGACGTCGCCGACCCCTTGAGGAACGCCTGATGACCCAATCCGCCTACTTTGCGCGACTTTTTAAAAAGGCCCCGTCATGAACCGCGTGGCGGACATCACCGACCGGCTGCGCACAGCCTTCTCGACAGAAACAATCGAAATCGAGGACCAGAGCCACTTGCATGCCGGTCATGCTGGCGCCGCCGGTGGCGGTGGTCACTATAACGTGACTATCGTATCCGAGCGCTTCGTTAATCTCGACACGCTGGCCCGCCATCGCCTGGTCTACCAGGCAGTCGAAGAGCTGATGCACTCCGATATCCACGCCCTCAGCATTCGCGCCTATACGCCTGAGGAGCACTGATTACCCGAGATGCAATCTCGATTACACCCGCCCTTCTAACTCGCTCAACCACCCTGAAACTCGCGCCGGCCCCCGCGGCGACTACGTGACCTCTTCCCACAGACTGTTAACGAGCACTTACCGTACCCGTGTGACCTTAGCCTCCTCCTGAAGCGGTATTGAAACTTCTTCAAATCCAGGGGCTTTGGTTCTCGGTCGTTTCTTGATCGATATCAATTGCCTGAGAAATCCCATAGATCTATATTAGGGAATGCTCATCGTTGATGAAGAACAATTTGGCCCCGTGTTACCACTCATCAAATGTTCAGATATTGATGACGTGATCAACGCTGCCAATAATTCCTTAAATGTCCTCGGCGGTTCAGCCTGGATTAATAAACTTGGCGCCATCCAGCCAAATGCACCGTTCGCTGGCGTTAAATCCTCGGTTTTCGCGTTGGATAAGGTAAGGAAGGTCTACAAAAATATACTGATATACAGGTGGTGTTCAACTAATGGAAAATTTTGATTACATAGTTGTAGGCGGGGGGTCTTCTGGTTGTGTTGCGGCCTCTCGCCTGTCCGAAGACCCAGGCGTTCGCGTTCTTTTACTCGAAAGCGGGCGAAACGACACCAGCAAATGGATCCATATTCCGGCTACGTTTTTCAAAATTTTGGAAAAAGGAGTGGATTCCATCGCCTATGTTGGCGAGCCCTCTGAGGCGTTGAACAATCGCCCCGCAATTGTGCCGCAAGGCCATGTTATTGGTGGCGGAAGTTCGGTTAACGCTATGATTTATATTCGAGGGCAAAGTCAGGATTACGACAGCTGGGGACAAATGGGTGTTAAAGGGTGGTCATTTGAAGAAGTTCTGCCGATATTTCGCTCTCTTGAAAACAACATGCGCCATAGTGACGAATTTCACGGCACGGAAGGTGAGTTGGTCGTTTCGGAGAAGGGCTACGGCCATCCTTTAAGTTGGGCATTTATTCGGGCGGCGCAAGAAGTTGGCATTCCATACAATGAAGATTTTAATGGCGCCGAACAGGCAGGAGTTGGCTTCTATCAAAGCACCACGAGTGAAAACCGCCGGTGGAGTGCGGCTCAAGCATTTTTGCGTAAAGCCGAAAAACGACCAAATCTACAAATCCTGACCAATCGGCGAGTCGCGAAAATAACCTTTGCCGGTAAGCGGGCATCCGGCGTCATTTTGGAAGATGGCGCCAGCTACACCTGCACCGGTGAAGTGGTTATGTGTGCTGGCGCTATTGAGACTCCTCGCCTATTGCAGTTATCCGGTATTGGGAAAGCCGCCGAATTAATAGAACATGGCATTGATGTTGTGAGTGATTTGCCAGGTGTTGGTGAAAATTACCAAGATCATCTGGAAAGCACGGTTCAAGGAGAAACTCATGAACCTATTTCAATGTATAAAGAAGACAAGGGTTTTGCTGCGTTCAAACATATGTTGCAATATTTAACAACTCGGACCGGTCTATTAACGTCTAATGTCGTTGAATGTGGCGGCTTTGTTGACGTGTCGGATAAAGGTATCCCCGATTTACAATTTCATGTTTTGCCGTTAATGGTTGCTGGTCTGGACCGACCGGCAATTGAAGCTCACGGCATTGCCATCGGGCCAAATCTCTTGCGACCCGAATCACGCGGCACAGTTAAATTACGCTCTGCAAATTCCAAAGATTCGGCGCTATTTAATTCTGGTGCACTGACAGATCCGGCTGACGTTGAAATCTTAATGCGCGGAATTAAGAAGGGTATCGAAATCCTCGAAGCACCTTCATTAGCTAAATTAATCAAGCGACGGATGATGCCAGAACCAGGCATCGAGAATGATGATGATGCGTTTCGCGATTATGTGCGCCAGACCGCCAAAACTATATTCCATCCTTCGGGAACTTGTAAAATGGGCAGCGATACCGATAAGATGGCGGTACTCGACAGCGAATTGCGGGTAAGAGGCGTTCAGGGTCTTCGCGTAGCTGATGCCTCGGCTATGCCAAGTCTCACTAGCGGCAACACAAATGCTCCGACGATGATGATTGCGGAGCGCTGTACTCGCTTTATGCTGGGGAATGAGGCCGTCGGAGCGTAAATTTCACTTATTATATTGTTCAACAAAGGAGGATTTAATGAAAATGAAAACTTTGCCCGTAGCCTTACTCGCACTGGTGGTTTTTGCCTTTACAGGGCAGTCACATGCTGCGACAAAATGTGGTGCGAATACGGGAGTTGCCGCCAAAGGCAAACCAATTATTGTTGGTGGGATTCATGGTAATGCGCCTCCGGGCGATTTTTCCGCGTCTACCGATGCGGCGAAAGCTTATTTTGATTGTGTGAACGCCAACGGTGGCATTCACGGTCGACCTATTGATTACCGAATCGAAAATGATCAGTGGAACCCGGAGCTTGCGGCACAAGCCGCTTCTAAGTTGGTTATAGATGCTGGCGCGGTCGCTTTGGTCGCCAATGGATCTTTCATTGAAATGGCTGTAAATGCCGGGACTTATAAAAAAGCAAATATCATGTCGATGGCTGCAGCTTGTGCAATCTCAGAATGTTTCGAAAGCTCAAACATTGTTTCGACAAACCAGGGCCCATTACCGTCTAACCTCGGTGCAACGCAATATGCTCAAGAAGAGCTTGGGTCAAAAAATGTCGGCTGCATTGGGTTGAACATTCCAAACAATGGCCCATGGTCGTGCAAAGCAAGTATCGATTTAATGAAAGCACGTGGTGGCTCAGGCTCAATGGCGCTTCTCAATCCCGGCGCACCGGACGTGAACTCCGCTTTGCTTGAAATTATTTCTAACGGTGCTGACACTATCTTGATGAATTTGCCTGCTGGTCTCGCAATAGCGGTTTTAAAAGCTGCCGAAGAGCAAGATTTGCGTGACCAATATGTATGGATTGCGCCAACGCCCCTTTATGATTTATCTGTGCCTAAGGCACTTGGCAAATATTGGGATGGCAAGGTTTTTGTAAACGCCGAATTGGCCCCATTCCAAATTGGTGGACCTGACGCAAAAAACTGGAAGGCGGTAATGGATGCTTATGCCAAACCGGAAGATCCTCGCGATACATTCGCTCAGTCCGGTTATTTGTCGGCTACCTTTTTCGTAAAAATGATGTTAGCTATGAATCCTAAAGATATTGATAATCGCGCCAAAGTAACCCAAGCAATTAAAAATATTTCCGGCTATAGATCAGATTTGATGTGCGGGCCCTATTATGTTGGCGATTCAGATTTCCACATGCCAAACCATGCTGGTTACATGGTGCAAATTATTAATGGTGGATTTAAGATTGTGCGTGAATGCTATGAATTTGACAGCGCATACTTCAAACCACATATAGCAATTGAAAAGAAGCTTGGCTTGCGCTGATCCCATTTCCAACTCACATTTAACGCCCGCTGAGATCTCAGCGGGCGTTTGTTTTAAGCAACAGGCGATGTTTTGATGCGAAATTTAAAACATCTGAACTGGATGATATATCTGATCGCGATGGTCGCGATTGTCCTTTTCTTGGGGTCGGGTAAACCCATCAAAATTGTTGGATTGTTTTTTGTATCCGGCTTGGCAATCGGCTCACTTTATGCGCTTGGCGGCATTGGTATAGTAGTCCTATACCGGGCCACCGGGGTCTTGAATTTTGCCAATGGCGCCGCCGGCGCTGCTGGCGTCATGTTAGCCTGGCAATTCGCCGATTGGGGTATTTGGGGGCCTTTTACTTGGCTTGTCGCTATATTTGTCGCACTCATTATTTCCTTAGTCTATGGCCGATTAATTGCGCCCCTTTTGGCTTGGCGTGAGCCGGTAGTGAAAGCCGTGGCTACGCTTGGTTTTGCCCTGATTATTCTGGGGATAGTCAGCTTTATCTGGGAGGACGACCCTCGAAAATTCGCATTACCGTCTGACAAAATTGGGGTGTATATTTTAGGTTTGCGGGTGACTGTGACCAGGTTGATCGCTTTTGCTGCCTCGATCTGTATCGTCATCGGGATTTATTTTTATCTTTATCACACCAAAGTTGGTTTACAAATGCGGTCGCTCGCCAATGACCGCGATTTATCGGCGCTCTTAGGAATACCGATTTTAAAAGTTGAAACAATCGCCTGGGGTATTTCAGGAGTAATCGCTGGTTTTACAGGTCTAATGTTTGGCGATCTCATTCGATTGGAACCTTTTGTGATCACGTTTATGGTTATTCCATCTATTGCCGCTGCGGTCTGCGGTCGGCTCGATAATTTAATACTGGTGCTAATTGGCGGCCTGTCGATGGGAGTGATTGAATCGCTACTTACTTTATCTCAGGTTTTTAAAGGTGTGCGACCAATAGCTCCTTTTGTTATTGCCGCAGTTGTTTTGTTGTGGTATCAACGCGGTCGTCGACTAACGTTTAGTGGGACGGATTAGTCGATGGATAGCGGTCTTTTTCGCACCACACCATCCGGCCGTGCTGGTTTACTCTTTGCGCTTTTTGCATTCTTTGTGTTGCCAGCTGTTGTCGGAGGGCAATGGCTAAAGATTTTCACCTCAACCGGCTGTTTTGTTTTAGCCATCTCGGGTGTTGCATTTATGTATGCCCGCTTAGGCATGGTCAGTTTAACCCAAGTAGGTTTGATGGGTGTTGGCGGCTGGGTAGTGCTGCGTTTAAACCATGCATTCGATTTACCGTTTGAGCTCAATTTTCTTGCTGCCGGAGTCATAACTTCTGGGTTCGGTATGATCCTGGCATTACCTGCACTTCGATTGCGCGGACTTTATCTTGCACTTGTTACGTTGATGGCGGCCGGTGGGTTTGAGATAATTTTTGGCACATTTCAGTTCCCCAATGGCGGGGAGGGATTCTGGGGTGTGAAAAGTTCATTCAGCGCTGAATTTAGACGTCCGGCTATTGCGCAATCTGATGAAGCTTACATGCGATATACGATTTTCGTGTGCGCTCTTGGGATATTACTGATCGAATTTCATCGTCGTTTGGCACCGGGCCGCGCCTGGGCATTGATTAAACGATCAGAAGCGGCGGCAATGTCGGCTGGGGTAAATGTCACACTATACAAAACCTGGGCTTTTGGGATAGCTGGGCTGTTAGCCGGAATCTCAGGCGCGTTGCTTGCAGGCAGTTTGGGATTACTTTCGGGCAGCACCTTTCGCGCCAGTGAAAGCATTATGGTATTTGCTTTAGCAATCGTAGGGGGCGTAAATTATTGGTTGGGTGCAATCGTAGCAGCAACTTTGTTTCGCATCTTACCAGCCTTGCTAAATGATTGGGGGCTTGATGCCGATCTGTCCTTTGTTATTTTCGGCGCGGGATTGCTTCATGCAGTGATCTATGCGCCAAATGGTATTGCCGGACAACTCATGGAATTGGGGTCTGTCGTCGGAAATAAAATTGAACCAGTCTTCGGCCGTCTGCGGATTCAGAATTCGGCGGCAAAAGAAAAAACCGAGCTGTCTGCTTCGATAGAAATTTCCGACGTTTCGGTTCATTTTGGCGGCGTCGTGGCGTTGGACAATATAAGCGCCAGTTTCACCAAGCAGGTCAGCGGTATCATCGGGCCGAATGGAGCGGGTAAAACCACATTGATGAATGTCTTTTCGGGGTTTGTATCGCCTGAAGGTGGCTCTGTCGGTATAGATGGTCAGATTCTGACGGAGTTAGCGCCGCATAAAAGAGGGCATTGGGGACTACGGCGATCTTTTCAATTCGAAGAAATTGCCGACGATTTAACTGTTTTTGACAACGTCCTGGCGCAGCTCGACGGTATGGGACTCAACCCATCGCAGAACGCGAGTGATGTTGCCCATGCTTTGGACATCGTTGGCATGAGCGAACATTCCTGGCGGCCCGCCGTTGAATTAAACAATTTTGAACGACGCTTAACGGACGTTGCCAAATGCCTTGTTGGCAGCCCTAAAGTCATTATGTTTGATGAGCCCGCAGCGGGCCTTTCGTCAGAGGAAACAGATAAATTAGGTGAGTTAATCCTTTCGATTGATAAGCACACTGGTGCAAAAACCCTTGTCATCGATCATGACGTTGATTTGATTGCAAAAATTTGTGAAGAGACTTTGGTTCTCGATTTTGGCGAACGCATCGCATTTGGGAAAACTTCTGAAATACTGTCCGATCCAAAAGTACGGGCTGCCTATCTTGGTGTGGAAGAAAGTTAAAAGCATGTCTCTGACTATCAATGATCTAACAGTACTAATTGCGACCAAACCCGTCGTTAAAGATGTTAGCCTATCGGTTGCGCCGGGTAAGGTAACGGCAATCATCGGTGCAAATGGAGCAGGAAAATCTGAACTGGTATTAGCTGCCGCCGGTATGTTGCATGTGAGCAAGGGCTTTGTCCACGTTGACGGCCAAGATATCACCAATGAAAAGCCAGAGGCTATTCGCCACGCTGGCGTGGCCGCAGTTCCAGAAGGCCACCGTATATTACCCAACCTTTCCGTTGATGATAATCTGCGCGCTGCAGGCAGCATGTTGGCCACAGGTTTGGTTGAAACATTGGATAAAACCTATACGATATTCCCTGAGCTAGCCAAACGTAAGAGCCAAATCGCCGGTACTTTATCCGGTGGGCAGCAACAAATGGTGGCCCTTAGTCACGCTCTAGTGTCTCAGCCCAAATATGTGCTGTTGGATGAAATGTCTCTGGGTCTGGCCCCATTGATTGTCAAACGCCTCATGGGGGTCGCAAAAGATATGGCGACTGCAGGCACTGGAATTATTTTGATCGAACAATTTACCGAGTTGGCGCTTGATCTCGCGGATTACGTTTGCGTGTTAAACGACGGCGAAATGCATTTTTCCGGAGTGCCATCTCTGCTGCAATCCCATCCTGAAATTCTTAAAGAAGCCTATTTTGGCAGCTAGAGCATTTCCGAATTATTCTGGCGCATAACTGGGTACATACATCTCCGCCAGAGGGTATGAGTGGTAAATCTCATATTGGGACCTTTCTCAAGATACCGCCGTTTGGTTCGAGAAGTCTTGAGGTTTGGAAATATATAACGACAAAAGTCGTAACCAATAAAGGCGAAAAACAAATACTCCCCGGTGCCTGTAACCATCACGGCGAACCGCTGCCGCGATGGTGTGAGCACAGCATAAGAGCTGTACCGTTGGCTTTTGTTGGTCCGTCAAACCACCTGTGCCACTCAGCCGGTGGCGGCCAGCTTTGGGGTAAAGCCCTGATCTTGATTTTGTGTTTGAGGTGATCGAGGATCTTGTCGATCACCAGCGGACCCTCGACGGGTGGCGATGACTTTCATGGCCCCGCTGCAGGCACTGCAGGTCTCGATGTCGATCCTGAGCCCTCCCCATCTGTCCCTAGAATGGATACTGCTGTTTTGGATCTTCAATCGTTACCCAGCGTATAGATGTAAACGCCTCGATAGCTGCCTTGCCCCCAAAGCGACCATAGCCTGAATCTTTCACGCCGCCAAAGGGCATTTGAGCTTCATCACCAACGGTTGGGCCATTAATATGGCAAATCCCGCTTTCGATCTGATTTGCAACGGATAAGGCACGGTTGATGTCCTGGCTGTAAACAGCTGCCGAAAGGCCATAGGCGGTGTCATTTGCAACATGTATGGCTTCTGCATCGTTTTTAACCCGAATAATCGGCTTAACAGGTCCAAAACTCTCTTCCGCATAAATGCGCATCTTGGATGTCACATCATCAATCAATGTTGCTTTTACAATTGAGCCATCGCGGCTGCCACCAGCGACAACCCTGCCGCCCCTTGCTGTTGCGTCCTCAATCAGTGCATCCATCTTTTCCGCAGCTTCGAGGTTAACAAGTGAGCCCAGAACAACTTTATCCCTCGGATTGCCTGCAGGCAGCGCATTGGTCTTGGCAGCCAGAGCCTCTACAAAACGATCGGCGATGCCCTCATGCACAATCAACCGCTCTGTCGACATACATATTTGCCCCTGGTTCATGAAGGCCCCGAAGGCTGCGCCATTAACGGCTCCTTCAAGGTCGGCGTCATCAAGAATAATCATGGGGGCTTTGCCGCCGAGCTCAAGAAGTACTGGTTTGAGTATCTTGGCGGCATTCAATGCAATAATGCGGCCCACGGCCGTTGAACCTGTAAAGTTGATATGACGCACCGCAGGAGCAGCAATCAATGTTGAGACAACATCCGCTGCGTCTTCAGGCGCATTGGTGATCACATTCACCACTCCACTCGGCAACCCGGCTTCCTGAAAAGCCTCACCTATTGCCAAATGTGTTGCTGGGCAGAGCTCTGAGGCCTTGAGGATAACTGAATTCCCACAGGCTAGCGCCATCGCGATAGCGCGAACGCCAAGAATTACTGGAGCATTCCAAGGTGCAATGCCCAGGCAGACGCCAAGAGGCTTGCGCTGAGCCATCGCCAGTGAGCCCGGTTTGTTGGCCGGAATGACTTCTCCAGTGATCTGGGTTGTCATTGACGCTGCTTCGCGCAGCATGCCAGCGGCCAACATACAATTGAAGCCGGCCCAAGGACCAGTTGCGCCTGTTTCGGTAATCATTTTGCCGATAAATTCTTCGGTTTTGGCTTCTAGTGCATCCGCTGCTTTGAGCAGAAATGTTCGCTTTTGTCCAGGGCCTGTCGCAGACCAAGCCGGAAAAGCCGCCGCAGCTGCTTCAACTGCCTTTAGAGCATCTTCTTTGGAAGAAGCCGCTGCCGTGCTGGCAATCTGGCCGGTTACTGGATCAAAACGATCATAGGTTCGTCCATCAGTCGCTGCGACCGCTTGTCCGTCTATCAATAGCTGAACATTCATGTTTTATCTCCTTTAGAATTCCATTACTTCGGCCATGACAGAGGCCTCAAGACCGCCGTCACAAGCCAGGTTGGTTCCATTTACCCAGCGTGATGCATCGGAGGCCAAGAACAGAATTGGAGGCGCAATGTCATGAGCCGTTCCTGCACGCCCAACCCGGTTGATGTCACTATTAACTCTCTCATCTCCCAATACCTCGCGGAACTGTTTGAGGATCGGGGTTTCTACAGGGCCAGGACTGACAGCATTGATGCGGATATTTTTGTCCTTGAAAATTGGATCTTGCGAGGCTTGATATGTCCAGAGTAGAAGAAGCTCTTTTGAGTCCGGATAAGAAGTCTCGTTTTGTATATTGTGATCGTCACAGAATTTATCGATATTCGTCGGAAACTCGCTCACTGCCAAAGCTTTTTTCGCTCGCTCAAGGTTTGCCCGCCAACCGAAACCCGCAATAGACGCAACATTGATTACCGATCCACATTGATTAATTTTGGAAGCAAGGCCAAGGCTCAATGCCCGAAGAGCAAAAAAATTTACCGCAATAGTTGCAACTCGCCCACTCGTGCCGGAAAGGCCTGCTACATTGGCCAAGGCATCAATTCCTGCCGGCAGCGCTTCAATGAGGTCATTAACGCCTTTTTGCGAACCAAGATCAGCTTCAATAAAATGACCAACACGCTGCTCCGGAATATTGCGATCTACCGAAAAAACTGTTGCGCCCATCGCTTGAGCGAGTTCTGCCGTTCGTTGTCCTATACCTGATGCGGCCCCTGTGACAACAATATTTTTCCCAGTAAGCATGTCAGCTTCTCCCTTTATTCGACTGAATATGATAGCCGGTTGGAATCGTCTCTTCCAGGATCTCGGCGGCCCGGAATACGTCCATATACGAATGATACAGTGGGGTAAAACCAAAACGGATGATATCGGGTGGACGAAAATCGCCGATAACACCGCGCACACTCAATGCCTTAATCAGCGAGCAACCATAGTCATAACGAAATGACACCTGGCTGCCGCGAGCGTCCGCGTTGCGCGGGCTTGCCAGTTGCAACTCCGCACAACGTGCCTCGACTTCCGAGATAAATAACTCACAAAGAGCGACAGATTTCTGCCTGATGTCGAGCATGTCAACATCGGCATAAACGTCCAGCGCACAGTCCAACGCAGAAAGTGAAAGCACCGGAGGCGTGCCTACGCGCATGCACTCAATACCAGCCGCTGGGCGGTACTCGAGATCAAAGTCGAACGGCGCTTGGTGCCCCATCCAGCCCGAGAGCGGCGGCATCACTTTGTTCTGGTGCTCCGGTGCAATGTAGAGAAAGGCGGGTGCACCAGGACCGCCATTTAAGTACTTGTAACCACATCCCACTGCAAAATCGACTTTTGCTGCGGTAAGGTCGACTGGAAATGCACCAGTCGAATGGGCCAGGTCCCACAGCGTGAGCGCTCCCGCATCATGGGCAGAGCCGGTCAATCGTGCCATGTCGTGCTTAAAACCGGTCTTGTAATCGACTTCGGTCAACATCAATACCGCAACTGATTTATCAATTGCATTCTCGATCTTGTCAGGCTCGACCAGTTTTAATTCGTGATTACGCTCTAGCAGATCACGTAACCCTTGCGCTATATGGAGATCAGTCGGAAAGTTGCCACTGTCTGAAAGAATTACTTTGCGCCGAGGGCGCAGTGCCAATGCGGCTGCTAACAACTTAAAGAGATTAACGGAAGTGGAGTCGGCAACAATGACGGTACCGGGCTGCGCCCCAATTAAGCGACCAATTTTGTTGCCTACCCGAGATGGAAGGTCCATCCAACCGTGCTCGCTCCAGCCGCGGATGAGGCTGTCGCCCCATTGCTGGGTAACGACCGTGTCCATTAGCGCAGGAACCGCTTTTGGCAACACGCCCAGCGAGTTGCCGTCGAGATAAATCACATCTTCAGAAATCTCGAACGCAGAACGTTTCTCCCGCAGTGGGTCATCGCGGTCAAGTGCCGTAATTTCCTCCAGCGTCCGGCGCTTCATCAAGTTACCTTACCAGATGAGAAGAACAGTCAACTTAAGCGTAGCAATCAAGCAAGCGCTACACAAGGATGCGCTGGGAATCCGAGCATCCGCTATTGGGTCGATGGCAGTCTCGAGTGCTTGTTTGTTTACTTACCACAGCGTTTTAACAAAAGGCTCTTGTCTAGCTTCAAAAACTTCCATTGCCGAGCGTTGCCAGTTCGGCAGATGGGTGCACCTCCCCTACTCTCTGCCCAGCAAAGTTATTCACTGGCGACACTGCGAGGTCCGAAATCTCGGCACGGCATGGGGCGTCGAGCCCTGCAAAACGGGCCAATGCCCAGCCCATCGCACACTCCGCTGCCCGCTGCGCGCCATCGTCTACTTTAATGGCGATGCCGATACCGGCCGCGGGCACGGCACCACAGTAAACACCTTCGGCCCCAGTCTTGACGATAAAAGCGCCCCCACCTGATTTTATGGCCCGCGTGCACCAGCGGCCGGTACCGGCGACCATGAACGGTTGTTCGACCATGGCCTGGTAGATCGCCAGTGTTGCCGCCCGGCGCTGCTTGGCCAGCCCTTTGCCGTTGGCAAAACGCGCAAAGGCTAGCGCTACTGATTTCAACGGCATCCCTGCGACCGGTATGCCACAGCCATCAATTCCCGCCGGGGCATCGAGCAGCGAGACCCCGCCCAACTCGCTGACAATGTCCATTGCCCGCTGCTGCACCAGATGTTCGTGCCGGGTATAGCCTTTAACCGGTTCCCCGCAGTGTACTGCGGTGGTCATGAAGCCCGCGTGCTTACCTGAGCAGTTATTGTGGATGGGGCCAGGCTTGCAGCCCATTTTTGCCAACTCGTCACGGTCCGTTGTCCGGCGTGGCGGATGCGCCCCGCACTCAAACTGGCTCTCAACGAGGCCTACTCGGCCTAACCAGGTTCGCAACGCCTCGATGTGCTGTGGTTCGCTGTTGTGTGAGGCACAGGCGAGTGCCAGTTCCACGACGCCAAGGCCAAAAGCTTTCGCAGCACCGCTTTCTACCAGCGCCAGTGCTTGCAGGGGCTTAATGGCAGAACGCGGATAGATTAAACGTTCTGTATTGCCAATTGCGGCAACGATCTGACCATCGACCTTGATCACAGCAATGGCGCCGCGATGGCGACTTTCTACCATGGCTCCCCGGGTGACCTCTGCCAAGATGGGATTTGCAGTCATTGCTTCGGCTTCCTTTGCCTGCTCGGCATCCGTATCCTACTCGGTCACCAGATTCGAGCAGGTAGCATATATACTATCGCCCCGCATCGACCTCGGCCATGGGAGCCACACTAATCGACTCCGTGCGTCACCCGGATCCACCCGTTCTCGAGACCCCGTTGCACGATCTGCATCTGGAACTCGGTGCTCGAATGGTGCCCTTTGCCGGTTATCGCATGCCGCTCAATTACGCTGATGGGATTATCAGTGAGCACTGCCAGGTACGCGCCGCGGCGGGCCTTTTCGATGTCTCGCACATGGGTCAGGTGACGGTGCAGGGTCCCAGTGCCGCCTCATTCCTCGAATCGCTCATGCCCGCCGACATAGAGGGTCTCGCCACAGGGCGCCAACGCTACAGTTTTTTTACCAACGAAACTGGCGGTATCCTGGATGACCTCATGGTTCAACGGGTAAAGGACTGTTATACACTGGTGGTTAATGCTGCCAATAAAGCAGCGGACCTGATCCTGCTGCAGCGCTCGTGCCCGGCCGATTGCACCTTAACCCTCCTCAATGATCAGGCCCTGTTGGCGCTGCAGGGCCCTGCTGCGGCCACCGTTTTGGGGCAGCTTGCACCAGCGGCAACCACCATGTCGTTCATGGAAGTGCAGGTGCTTGGCATTGCCGGCTTTCAGTGTACGGTCTCGCGCAGCGGCTACACTGGCGAAGACGGTTTTGAGATCTCGGTGGCTGCAACAGAGGCCGAAGGCCTGGCCCGGGAACTGCTAGCAGCGGCCCAAGTGACACCGATTGGCCTTGGTGCGCGCGATTCGCTGCGCCTCGAGGCCGGCCTGTGCCTGCATGGACAGGATATCACTTTAGAGACTTCGCCGATTGAAGCTAACTTGCAGTGGACGATCCCCAAGTGCCGACGGCTGGACGGCACCCGCGCCGGTGGTTTTCCAGGCGCGCAGCGCATTCTCACCGAGTTTACACAAGGTGTGGCACGCGTGCGGGCGGGCATTAAGCCCGATGGCAAAGCCCCGATCCGCGCTGGCGCCGTGCTGCAGACCCATTCAGGTGCGCCAGTTGGCGAGATCACCAGCGGCAGTTTTGGGCCGAGTATCAAAGGGCCGATCGCGATGGGCTACGTCGACGCTGCACACACCGCTGTTGGTACTGCACTGCATGCCCTAGTGCGCGGCAAACTACTGCCGACAAGGGTAGCTAACCTGCCTTTCTCACCGCACAACTACTACCGCAACAGAAAACCAAGGAGTCAGCTCGCATGAGCGAAATCAGATACACAGCAGATCATGAATGGGTAAGCCTAGACGGCGATGTCGCGACCGTCGGCATCACCGACTACGCTGAAGAACAACTGGGCGACCTGGTCTATGTGGAGCTTCCCAGCGTCGGCCAAGAAGTCACTGCTGGTGACGAAACTGCCGTCCTCGAGTCGGTCAAAGCCGCCGGCGACGTCAAATCGCCGGTCAGTGGCATCATTGTTGAGGTCAACGAAACGCTGAGCGACGCCCCAGAAAAGGTCAACGAAAATCCGACCGGTGACGGCTGGTTTTTTCGGGTCAAGATTACCAACACTGCCGATCTGGAGACCCTGATGGATAAGGCCGGTTACGACAGCCTTATCACCTCCCTGGCTTGACCTCAGCCGGCTCACCAAAATTCGATAATTGTGCCCACCATCTTGGACAATCAACACCAGAGCCTTACCGACCTTGAGATGCACGGCGATTTCATCCGCCGGCACATCGGACCCAGCGATGAAGACATCAGCACAATGCTGGCGTCGCTCGGGTGCACCTCGCTAGATGAACTGATTCAGCGTGCTGTGCCAAATGACATCGTCAGCGAACGGCCATTGGAAATGGAGCCGCCCCGCAGTGAACGCGCTGCCAGCACTCATTTGCGGCACATGCGCCACCGCAACCAGGTATTTATCTCGATGATTGGTTGTGGTTACCACGGCACCGTGATGCCGCCGGTCATTCGGCGCAACGTGCTGGAGAACCCCGACTGGTACACGGCCTACACCCCCTACCAGGCCGAGGTCAGCCAGGGTCGTCTGGAAGTGCTGCTGGGCTTCCAGCAGATGGTCATGGACCTAACCGCGATGGACCTCGCCAATGCTTCACTGCTCGACGAAGCAACAGCGGCGGCCGAGGCCATGAGCATGTGCCGACGCCTGTCCAAAGCTAAGTCCAATGTCTTCTTCGTCGACCACTACGTACACCCCCAGACCCTGGCTGTATTGAAAACCCGCGCCGGGTTCATGGGCTTTGAGATCCTCGTGGATGATCCGTTTGCAGAACTCGAACGGCGTGATTTTTTTGGCGTGCTGCTGCAATACCCGGCCTCGACCGGTGGCCTGCGTGATCTCACCGACGCCATCGCGACTGCTCACGAGAAAAAGGCGCTGGCCGTCGTGGCGGCCGACATCCTGGCGCTGGCGCTGGTTAAGCCACCTGGCGAGATGGATGCCGATATCGTCATTGGCAATGCACAGCGCTTTGGCGTACCGATGGGCTACGGCGGTCCGCATGCTGCCTTTTTTGCAACCCGCGACGCCTACAAACGTTCCACCCCGGGCCGCATCATCGGGGTCTCACGAGACGCCCAGGGCCGGCCTGCCTTGCGCATGGCCCTGCAGACCCGTGAGCAGCACATCCGTCGCGAAAAAGCCACCAGCAATATCTGTACTGCCCAGGTCCTGCTGGCTAATATTTCGACCCTCTACGCGATGTATCACGGCCCACAAGGGCTACACACCATTGCCAGCCGTGTCCACCGTATGACCTGCATCCTGGCGCTCGGCCTCGAAGAAATCGGCAACAAGGTGGTGGACCCACATTTTTTTGACACCATCCAAGTGCACGTACCGGGCCTTGCTGGGCGCCTCGCTGCACGGGCCCGCGAGTCCCGCATCAACCTGCGGGTAATCGACGCAGATCACCTTGGCATCACTTTCGACGAGACCACCAAGCGGGAAAACCTATCGACACTGTGGCACATCTTCGATACCCGCGCCCATCATCGGCTGGATATCGATGCGCTGGATGCACAAGTGGAAGGACGCATTCCGTCCAAACTGCGTCGGACCAGCGCTTATTTACAGCACGAGATCTTCGACCGCTACCGTTCCGAAACTGAGATGATGCGCTACATGCGCCGCACCGCTAGCAAAGACGTAAGCCTCGGGCGGTCGATGATTCCGCTGGGCTCATGCACTATGAAATTAAGTGCAACCACCGAACTGCTGCCGTTGTCGTTTCGGGATTTCACCAATCTGCACCCTTTTGCGCCACTAGAGCAGACCCAGGGCTACCAGCAACTATTCGAGGAGCTGGAGGACATGCTCTGCGAGATCAGCGGCTTTCACGCCATCTCGCTGCAGCCGAACGCTGGTTCGCAAGGCGAATACACGGGCCTTTTGTGCATCCGTGCTTACCACGAGTCTCAAGGACAGGGTCACCGCAATGTTTGCCTGATCCCGGCGTCAGCCCACGGCACTAACCCAGCCAGCGCGGTTATGGCCGGTATGTTGGTAGTAATCGTGCGTTGTGATGACAACGGTAACGTCGACCTCGATGATTTGCGCGATAAGGTCGCACAGCACCAGGATCACCTCGCCGCGCTTATGATTACCTATCCTTCGACCCATGGCGTTTTCGAAGAGCGCATTCGGGACATCTGTCAGGTAGTACACCACCATGGCGGCCAGGTCTACATGGACGGCGCCAACCTGAATGCCCTGGTCGGCATCTGCCGCCCGGCCGAGATTGGTGCCGATGTTGCCCACATCAACCTGCACAAGACCTTTGCCATTCCGCATGGCGGCGGCGGGCCAGGCATGGGTCCGATCGGCGTGCTCTCCCACCTGGCGCCTTTTTTACCTGATCACGTCATAGTTGAGGGTGTGAATCCAGCCTCGGGTGGCAGACCAACCATCGGCTCGGTGTCCGCAGCACCGTGGGGTTCGGCCAGTATCCTGCCGATCTCGTGGGCCTACATTGCCATGATGGGCGCCTCAGGCCTTCGACGAGCGACCACAATCGCGATTCTCAACGCCAACTACATCGCGCGACGCCTGCACCCCCACTACCCCGTTGTCTACAGCGGAGCTGACGGACTGGTTGCACACGAATGCATCATCGACTTGGCGGGTTTCAAGGGAACCAGCGGCATTACCACGGAAGATGTCGCCAAACGCCTGGTCGACTACGGCTTTCATGCCCCGACCATGTCCTGGCCGGTGGCAGACTCTTTCATGATCGAACCCACTGAAAGCGAATCCAAAGCAGAGCTCGACCGTTTCTGCGACGCCATGGTCTCAATCCGCCATGAGATAGCCGAGATAGAGTCCGGTACAGCCGATCCCCTAGACAATTTACTGAAAAACGCCCCGCATTCGCTGCATTTGCTGACCGATGGCGAGTGGGACCGACCCTACCCGCTCGAGCGGGCTTTCTTTCCCTCACCGGCAACAAGGCGTGAAAAATATTGGCCCCCGGTTGGGCGGATAGACAACGTTTACGGTGACAAACACCTGGTCTGCAGTTGTCCACCAATCGCGCACTACGAACAAGAGCAGGCATCAACTTGAGCAAGTATGGTCCCGAGCATGCAGTGCAGAAGCTTTCTCGAGGACAGCTCAAATCCATCCCCAGCAGTTGCGGCGAACGCCTAAAAAAACCACCCTGGATACGCGCCCGCTTTCCCGGTACGCCTACGGTAGCCCAATTGAAGCGCATCCTGCGCGAGCAGAGCCTCAATACCGTTTGCGAAGAAGCAAGTTGTCCAAACCTCGGCGAATGCTTTGGTAACGGAACAGCGACATTCATGATCCTCGGTGACATCTGTACCCGGCGCTGCCCTTTCTGCGACATCGCGCACGGCCGACCTCAGTCAGTCGACCCGGACGAGCCCGATCGACTGGCAAACGCGGTTCGGCAAATGGGTCTTCGCTATGTCGTGGTGACGTCAGTCGACCGTGACGACCTACGCGATGGCGGGGCTTCCCATTTTGTGGATTGTATTACCGCGCTGCGTGCGGCCAGTCCAGACCTTAAGATCGAGACCCTTACCCCGGATTTTCGAGCCCGGCTGGAGAAAGCCTTGGATATCCTGGTGACTCGCCCTCCCGATGTATTCAACCACAACCTAGAAACAGTACCGCGACTGTATCGGCGAGTTCGCCCAGGCTCCGACTATCAACATTCACTCGCACTGTTGCAGCGCTTTTTCGAAAGATGCCCCAGCGTGCCCACAAAATCCGGTCTCATGCTGGGGCTGGGTGAAGACCCAGGTGAAATTGAATCCGTGATGGATGATTTGCGTTGTCACGGCGTACAGTTGCTGACTCTGGGTCAATACCTGCAGCCCACCCGCCACCACCTGCCCGTTGAACGCTACGTGACACCGTCCGAGTTCGATGCACTGGCGAAACTCGGCCACAAGATGGGGTTTTCGCACGTGGCCTCAGCCCCAATGGTGCGCTCGTCTTATCATGCCAATCTTCAGGGCCGTAACACAGCCGCCCACGTCTGACGCGGTTCAAGAGGGTCGAATCCGCCTTTTGCGGCCTTTTTGGTAAAAAGTCTGGAAAATCAGCGTAGATTGCGGTTAAAGTTACCCTAACACTTGCGGTTTAGCTTTTCGAGCCGGCAACGGCGAGATGGCGCAGGTGCCTAACAATCGACACTCACCAAGAGGGAGGAGTTCTGATGAAACAGAAAACGACCGCTATCCTGTCTGCTGCTGTACTGGCGCTAGGCGTCACCGGCACCGCACAGGCTGGCACTTTGGAAGACGTCCAATCACGTGGCGTGCTGCGCTGCGTAGTCAGCACCGGCGTAGCCGGTTTTGCCCAACCTGATGCCAACGGTGTCTGGGGCGGCTTCGATGTCGATTTCTGCCGTGCCACGGCGGCGGCAGTGCTCGGCGATGGCGGCAAAATCGAAGCAGTAACCTCAACCGGCAAGACGCGTTTCACGAAACTGAACGCGGGTGAAGGCGACGTACTCTGGCGCAACACCACCATCACATTCTCCCGTGATGTCGGCGTCAAGTTGCGCTTTCACGGCGTGAACTACTATGACGGCCAAGGATTCATGGTTAAGAAGAGCCTCGGCATCAATAGTGCGATGGATCTTGATGGCGCATCGGTCTGTATCCAAACCGGTACCACGACTGAACTCAACCTGGCTGACTACTTCTCCTCCAACGGCATGAAGTACGAGCCGGTCACCATCGAGACCAACGACGAAGCCCGGCAGAACTATGAAAGCGGCCGTTGTGACGTCTACACCACTGACGCTTCCGGCCTCGCATCCACGCGGTCGGCTCTGCCGGATCCCGACGCACACATGGTGCTTCCCGAGATCATCTCCAAGGAACCCCTGGGCCCCGCCACCCGTCAAGGCGACGACCTATGGTCGGATATCGTGACCTGGGTCCTCAACGCGACCATTACGGCTGAAGAGCTCGGCGTCACCAGCGCCAATGTGGACGAGATGAAGGGTTCCAACAATCCTGAAGTCCGCCGCCTGCTGGGCGTAGACGGAAGCCAGGGCCAGGAACTGGGTCTGTCCAACGACTGGGCCTACCAGATCATCAAGCAGATCGGTAACTACGGCGAGATTTTCGAACGTAACATCGGCGTGAACACCCCGCTGGGCATCGCCCGTGGACTGAACGCGCAGTGGACCGACGGCGGCCTGATCTACTCGCCCCCGTTCCGTTAATCGCCAGTTTCAAGCTGTACTAGTTGTACATTGACGCCGGAGGTCCCACTGGACCTCCGGCGTTATTCCTTTGCGAGGGCGGCCGGATACGTCGTTTGACAATTCACCATCCCCCACAGTAATGGCACAAACTTCCCCCAGCACCGCTAACCCGCTGTTGCGCCTGTGGCGCAACGAGGACTCGCGCGGCGTCATTATCCAGATCCTCACCATGGTGGTGCTCTGCGCCTTCATTGCTGTCATAGCGCGAAACGTTGTGATCAACCTGGCAAATGTCGGTAAAGAGTTCAGTTTTGATTTCCTGATGTGGCCCGCGGCCTATGACATCGGTTTCTCGCCCTTCATTGAATACACCAATAAATCTACCCACTTGCGCGCCGCGGTGGTGGGGCTCCTCAATACGCTGCTGGTGGCGTTCTGGGGCTGCATTCTGGCGACGATCCTGGGATTCATCCTGGGCATCATGCGCCTGTCCAGCAACTGGTTGATCAACAAGATCTCATACGTGTTTCTCGAATTCGTGCGCAACGTCCCGGTATTGATCCACATCCTTGCAATTTATTCGCTAGTTGTAACCTTGTTGCCATCAGCCAAGGAAGCGCTGGATATCGGTGGTGGGGCGTTTTTCCTGTCAAACCGCGGCTTCTACGTTCCTTCACCAGTTTTTGAGCCCGGTGCCGGGACAGTCGGAATCGCGATCCTCGTCGCCATCGTCATTGTTATAGGTTTTAGACGCTGGGCAAAGCGGGTTCAGGATCAGACCGGGCGGATTTACCCCGTACTGTGGGTTTCGCTCGCGCTTCTCATAGGACTGCCCGGGATTACGTTCCTGGCAACCGGCACGCCCTTGTCGTGGGAAATCCCGGTGCTAAAAGGTTTTAATTTCAAGGGTGGGATGGCCCTCAAACCCGAGTTTCTCGCACTGTGGCTGGCACTGTCCTACTACACGGCCTGTTTCATTGCTGAGATCGTGCGCGCCGGGATACTGGCCGTCAGCCACGGTCAAACTGAGGCTGCGCACGCTCTTGGCTTGCGCAACAATCGAACCCTGCAGTTAATCGTGATCCCCCAGGCCCTGCGCGTGATTGTGCCACCACTGTGCAGCCAGTACCTCAACCTAACCAAGAACTCATCTCTCGCCATTGCTATCGGCTATATGGATATCACCGCGACCCTTGGCGGCATCAGCCTGATGCAGACCGGAAAGGAGATGGAAACGATGATCATAGTTATGGGTGTCTACCTGGTGATTTCGCTAACGATCTCCAGTTTCATGAACTGGTTCAACCAGCGAATCAAACTCACCGAGCGCTAGAAACCGGCAATGGCACAAAACCAGGCGAAACAGGCTTACTCCCCCGGGACCCATCCCGACCTGCCACCACCAGTACGGACCACGGGCGTGCTCGGTTGGGTGAGAAAAAACCTAATCTCATCGCCCCTGAATATCGTATTGACACTGGCCTCGATCTGGCTTTTGTGGTCAATCGTGCCGCCGGCACTCAATTGGGTATTGGCCGAGGCGGTCTGGAGCGCCGACACCCGTAAGGAGTGTTGGGCATTGATGGGCGCGCCGCGTGATGGCGCCTGCTGGGCATTTATTCGCGGAAGTTTTAAATTGTTCGTCTACGGCTGGTACCCGGAGCCAGAACGGTGGCGGGTAAATCTCACCTTCTTACTTTTCGCCATTACGATCTTTGGTGCCTTGCGCGAAAATATTCCCGGCAAAAAATACTGGCTGATGTTTGCGACAGCCTTCCCCTTTATTGCGGCATGGCTCTTGCTCGGTGGCTTCGGCCTGACGCCAGTCGGAACGCAAAAATTAGGAGGCATCCTCCTCACCCTGGTGGTAGCGGTCACCGGCATCGCCTTCTCCCTGCCCATCGGTCTCGCACTAGCGCTTGGAAGACGCTCCAAACTACCCGCGCTGAGGGCTGTCTGCGTGATCTTTATCGAATTTATCCGCGGAGTTCCGCTAATCACTCTGCTATTCGTCGCCTCGACAATGCTGACCTACTTTTTGCCGCCGGGCTCGACTTTTGATCTATTGATGCGAGTGCTGATCATGGTGACACTTTTCGCCTCTGCCTATATCGCGGAGGTCGTACGGGGCGGGCTACAGGGGCTACCGTCCGGTCAATACGAGGCCGCCGATTCCCTCGGCCTGACCTACTGGAAGGCGCATCGGCTAATCATTCTTCCGCAGGCGCTCAAGATCTCCATTCCCGGTATCGTGAACACCTTCATTGGTTCATTTAAAGACTCGGTGCTGGTGCTAATTATCGGCATGATGGATATTCTCGGCCTCGGCCGTGCCCGACTAAACGATCCTGAGTGGCTCGGCCTGGCGCCCGAACTCTACATCTTTATCTCGCTGTTTTTCTTTATCAGTTGTTTTGGTATGGCGCGCTACTCATTGAGCCTTGAGAAAAAACTCCAAACCGGTCACAAGTATTGACCTGTCACTAAGGGAACCCAGACATGAACCAGGACAACCCTACTTCCATTACTAATGAGGCGCCCGCCACTTCTTCCGGCGAGAAGATCATTACGATTAACGGAATGCACAAGTGGTTCGATGATTTCCACGTTCTTAAAAATATTAACCTAGAGGTGGGTCGTGGCGAGCGCATAGTTATCTGCGGTCCTTCGGGATCAGGTAAATCCACACTAATTCGCTGCATTAACCGCCTGGAAGAGCACCAGCAGGGCACGATTTCTGTGGATGGTACTGAACTCACCCATGACCTCAAAAACATTGAGATCATCCGCTCCGAGGTGGGCATGGTCTTTCAGCAGTTCAACCTGTTCCCCCACCTGACTGTTCTGGAAAACGTCGCCCTCGCGCCGATCTGGGTCCGCAAAATGCCCCGCGCAGAGGCCGAGGGAAACGCCATGAAATACCTTGAGCGCGTCAAGATTCCCGAG